>JAALLR010000065.1_pt1 | contig 39647 bp, 39 predicted proteins | sample 7245931 | NCBI WGS metagenome assembly JAALLR01 (sample SAMN13049201, study PRJNA578106) | oil field metagenome | isolation source: filtered produced water from oil reservoir B9 | place: USA:offshore Texas | collected 2016 | reverse complement strand
ATTAATTCTTTTTTATCTGGAATATTTACTCCCCAACTACATGTTGAGACTACTGCAGGAGAAGATATTCTAACATGAACTTCTCTGGCTCTATACTGCCTTAGCAAATCTACTATTTCTGTCATTGTAGTTCCCCTAACTATTGAGTCATCCACCAAAATTATCCTTTTGTTTTTTATCACTTCGTATATTGGGGTTAGCTTTCTTTTTACGCCTATTTTTCTTTCTGTTTGTTCTGGGTGTATGAAAGTTCTCCCAATATATCTGTTCCTGATCAACCCCATTTCAACAGGGATTCCAGACATTTTTGAATATCCCATAGCTGCAGAAAGTCCAGATTCCATAACAGGAACTACAATGTCTGCATCGACAGGATTTTCTATCGCACATTGTTCTCCCATTCTTTCTCTCATTTGATGTGCATTTCTCCCAAAAATATTTGAATCAGGTCTTGAAAAATACACATGTTCGAAAAAACAATGACTGTATTTTTGCGTTTCATACTGTACATTTTTAACACCTTTTTCAGTAATTTCGATTGCTTCTCCAGGTTTTACGTCTCTTATCTTTTTCATGTTTGGAGATAAAAATCTTAAACCACAATCTTCTGAAGAAAAATAATATCCGTGTTCGTCTTCATAAAAAGAAAGAGGTCTGTATCCTTTTTTATCTCTTATTGCTATCATTCTGTTTTTAAACATTATGATTAGTGAGTATGATGGGCCAATATTTTCGAATATTATTTTTGAAATTTCTTCTAACGTCCACTTATCTGGAGATTTTCTTAATTTAGAAACCAACAAGTGCAAAACAATTTCTGTATCGGAGTCCGTCAAAAAAATGATCCCTTTTTTCTCCAGTTCGTTTTTCAGTTTTTCTGAATTTTCTATCTGACCGTTATGGGCTATTGAGAAAGATGAATTAGCGTAATTTGCTGTAAATGGTTGTGCACCAGTGATATCGGGAGTACCTTTTGTAGAATACCTTACATGCCCTATAGATATTTTCCCTTTCATATTTGAAAGGGTTTTTTTATTGAAAATAGCTCCAACTGTTCCAAGTTCTTTAAAGCTCTCTATTTTTTCGCCTTTTGTATAAGAAACTCCTGCTGCTTCTTGACCTCTGTGTTGCAAAGCCATAAGCCCTTCAACAACGTATGAAGGAGCTATATTACCTTCTTTTAAATAAGTTCCAAAAACTCCACATTCCTCCATCAACATAGTTAATCCTCCATAGCATTTGGAATAGAATCATAATAATATTTTTTCATCTCTTCCATATCCACTTTTCCAAAACCACAATCAAAACCATATTCTTCTGGAAGAACTCTACCAATTTTTTTGTATTCCATTTTCATTTTTGACATAGTTTGCAAAAATACTTCTTTATTTTCACTTGGAACTGTGACTATAAATCTCGATTGATTCTCGCCAAAGAATTCTTCGTTGTTTTCACCAACTAAACCTTTAAACCCTTTTTGACCTTTTATAGCCATTTCAGCAAGGGCAATTGCTATTCCACCCTTTGAAACATCATGTACGGCGTTAGCGATGTTTTCTTCTATTATTTTCAATATTGATTTATGAAGCCCGAGTTCGAAAAGAGTTCTAACTTTGTCTACTTCTCCACCGATAAAATCTCCAGCTATTTCTTGGTACAAACTTCCACCTAAGTAATCTCTGTTTATAGTTGTTTTTCCAACGAGGTAAACTAAATCTGATGGAAATTTGAAATCCATAGTCATTATATTGTTTATATTTTTTACTTCCCCAACCATACCAATGACAGGTGTGGGGTAAATTGCAGAATCTCCTGATTCATTGTAAAAACTAACATTCCCTCCAGTTACTGGAGTTTCCAGTTCTCTACAAGCAGAAGATATACCTTTTATAGACTGTTCAAATTGCCAAACCACTTCTAATTGTTCTGGATTTCCAAAATTCATGTTATCTGTGACCCCCTTCGGAGTAGCTCCAACAGATACAAGGTTTCTTGCGGCTTCAAAAACAATATTTCTACTACCTTCGTAGGGGTTTAAGAACGTCATGGGGCCATTTCCATCTATGGTCATGGCTATTCCTTTATCGCTACCTTTAATCCATATTACAGAAGCGTCTGCATTCCCTGGAGTTATAACGGTGCTATTTCCAACTTTGTAATCATATTGTTTGTAAACCCATTCTTTTGAAGCTATGTTTGGATGTTTTAAAAGTTCTGAGAATATCATTTTAGGGTGTTTGGTTATATTTGGGTTTTTTCTTGCTCTGTGAACATAGAAATAGTTAGGGGTTTCTGCTTTTATGACTAAATTTGGAGCGTTTACCAAATGTTCAAGAGACAAATTACAGAGTTCTTCTCGATTAAAATATGCTTTCATGTTTCTTTCATAAGTAGTTTTTCCGATTACGGACATTTCTAAGAAATATTTATCTGCAATTTTTTTAATCTGTTTTTCAGTTCCAGGTTCTATAAGAAAAAGCATCCTTTCTTGTGATTCAGAAAGCATCATTTCCCAGGGTTTCATATTTTCTTCTCTAATTGGGACCTGGTCTAAATATAATTCAAAACCAAGGTTACCTTTGTAAGCCATTTCTGATGAAGAACTTAATAATCCTGCTGCCCCCATATCTTGGCTTGCCAAAACACCTGGTATTTTTAAAACTTCTAATGTTGCTTCAATTAGATTTTTTTCAGAAAATGGATCCCCAACCTGTACAGATGGCCTGTCATCTTTCCCGGATAATTCTTTTGATGCAAAAGAAGCACCGTGAATTCCGTCTCTTCCAGTTTTAGCACCAAAATAAACAAAGTATTTGTTGTGTTCTTTTGCTTTTGAGTAAGTTAATTCTGATTCTTTAGCTATTCCTACACACATTACGTTAACCAGAGGATTTGTGGAATATGTTTTGTTGAAGTAAGTTTCTCCAGCTACCGTTGGAACACCTATAGAGTTTCCATATCCACTAATTCCGTGGACAACACCTTCAAAAATATTTTTAGATATTGGGTCTTTGAGATCACCAAATCTCAAAGAATCTAAAAGAGCTATAGGCCTTGCCCCCATAGCCAGAACATCTCTAACTATACCACCAATCCCCGTTGCAGCCCCTTGATAAGGTTCTACTGCACTTGGGTGATTATGGCTTTCGACTTTAAAAACGATTGCGTTTTCATCGATTTTTATATATCCAGCGTTTTCATCTTCTATATTAACTGGTAATTTTTTTAGTAAACTCTTTGAATGTTTATAACCACAGTGTTCAGACCATTGTGCTGAAAAAAGATATGTTTCGAACTCATTTGGTTCTCTGCCTAATTTATCTTTGATCAAATTGAATTCTTCTTCGGATAATCCTAATGCAATAGCCAGTTCTGTTGTGCCTATTGTCTTATTCATTTTCTAAAAACCTCCTAATAGAAAGTAAGATAGAAGCTCCATCTCCATTTCCCAGAAGTTTGACAGCATTTCTCTCTGGATGAGGCATCATACCGAGGACATTTTTCTTATCGTTCATTATTCCAGCAATATTTTTATATGAACCGTTTGGATTATCTTTGTATTCAAATACAATTTGATCATTATTTTTAAGTTCTTTGTAATCTTTTTCTTCTATTTTGAAATTTCCGTCCATATGGGCAATTGGTATTTCCAAAGTTTCTTTTTCTATATACTTTGTGAATGGAGATTTTCTATTTTTTATTTCAACATGAACATCATCACAAATGAATTTCATCTTTTCATTTTGCGAAAGAGCACCTTTTAATATTCCTGATTCTGTAAGTATCTGAAATCCATTACAAACACCAAGCACAAGACCTCTTTCGTTTTCAATGAATTTTTCAACATTTTTCATAACTGGAGAAAACTTTGCCAGAGCCCCAGCTCTTAAATAATCTCCATAAGAAAACCCACCAGGTAAAAATAAAAAATCATAATCTAAAACCTTTTCAAAATCATGCCAAATATAATCGTAATCAAAACCTATTTTTTCAAGTGCAAATCCCGCGTCTCTATCGCAATTAGACCCTGGGAAAACAATTACACCAGCTTTTATTTTAGGCATTAATTTTCACCTTCTGGTTTGATTATATTTAACTCGTAAGTTTCTAACACAGGGTTTGTAAGAACCCCGTGTGCTATTTGTTCAGCAATTTTTCTTGCACTATTTTCATCTTTTGATTCAAGACTAAATTTTATATCTTTTCCAAAATTTATCGAATTTATGTTATACCCCATTCTTTTTAAAACTTTTTCTGTAGCCATCCCTTGTGTATCCAAAATACCTTTTTTTAAAGATATTTTCACCTCAAAGTCGAATTTATTCATAGACCCAGCCTCCTTGTTAGAGAGCTGTAAGTGTCTACCAAGTTGCCTTTTGATTCTCTATATACATCTTTATCTAAAGATTCTTTTGTTTTAGAATCCCAAAATCTACATGTGTCCGGGGATATTTCATCAGCGAGAATTATTTTTCCATTCTTAATACCAAATTCCAATTTATAGTCGACTAAAATTATGTTTTTTTCTAAAAAATAATTATTCAAAATTTTGTTAATTTTGAGGGCTTGATCTTTAAGATAATTAATGGTTTTTTCATCAGTTAGCTTTATTGCCAAAGCTGCATCTTTTGAAATCATTGGATCGCCAAGAGTGTCATCTTTTAAAGAAAATTCAACTAAAGGAAATTCAAGTTTCATACCTTTTTCAACACCGTATCTTCTACAAAAGCTCCCTGCGGCATAGTTTCTAACTATAACTTCTAAAGGAATTATGTCTACTTTTTCTGCTATAAATGAATTTTCATCAACATCCTCAACAAAATGAGTTTCTATGCCATTTTTTTCGAGCATTTTAAAAAAGTAAACTGAAAATTTCTTGTTTATAATACCCTTCCCCTTCATATTGTCTTTCATTTCTCCATTATTAGCAGTTACGTCGTCTTTGTAGTATATTAGCGTTTTATCTTCATCATATTCGTATAATTTTTTAGCTTTTCCTTCGTACATGAATTTTAAATCTGATAAATTCATTATTTCCCCTCCTTCAAAAGTCTCTTTGTGAAGTATGCAGCGTTTTTCATTCCGTGGTTTCCAATTCCCATAGTAGCAACGGGGACTCCTTTGGGCATTTGAACCATTGAAAGAAGTGCATCTACGCCTTTTAAAGGCCCGACATCGTTTGGGACACCAATAACCGGGAGAGAAGAAAGAGAAGCGATAACTCCAGGTAAGGCGGCGGCCAAACCCGCAACAGCTATTATTACTTTGTAATCATCATCTAAATTTTTGATGTAAACTGTTAATTTTTCAAGGTCTCTGTGTGCACTCATAACTTCAAAGTTATAATCGATATTCCATTCATCGAAAAGATCCAGTGCTTGTTTTACAAAAGTTTCGTCGGATTTACTACCAGCAACAACAAGTACTTTGGCCATGTAAAAACCTCCTAAAAATAGAATTAACCCCACCTCTCGATAGGAAGAGAGGTGGGGTAATTATAATCATTATTTACATAGCCATTGTAAAAAATCAAATTATAACAGTCGTTTAGACTGCTTTAATAACCCGCACCCCCTTCCTATAGTCAAACAATTTACGGTTGTTTGGTAGAGACTCTCGGACCATATTTCCGAAGTTATATAGGAAAGGGTTACTTATTAAATTTTTTCATTACACTTTGATTCTAACATACTAAAAATTTTTATTTCTTAATTAATTGATACATAGATATTAATTTATTTTTAATATAAATAATATTATAATTTAAAAGTGATACAATTTTATTAATATAATTACGAGGTGAAAAAAATGTATTTTGAAGATTTAGATAACATAGAAGATATTGACGAATTGATGAAAAAAATGAATGAAGAAGAAATTTGCCCTGAATGTTTACAATGTGGATATTGTTGTAAGCAAAACCCCTGTTATTATGGTCAATGGAATTATGATAAGAATCGATGTGAATATCTTACAGAAGACAACAAATGTTCAAAACACGATGAAATAGTTGAATATGAAGAAAAATTAGGCTCAGAAATAAGGCTTTTTGAGACTGGATGTTGTTTAAACCACATGAATCCAGATAGGCTAAAAAAATTGGGTAAATAACTTATGGTAAAATAGTTTTGTAAGACATTATTGAATAAGGGGCTATGTATAAATGGATAAGGTTAGAAATACAAAAATAGAAAATATAAAAAAATCTCTAAAATTTATCTTTTTGAACAATAAGACTACCAGAAAGGAGATATCTGAATATACTAATTTAAGCAATTCTTCAATTACGCGTGTTATAAATTATTTAATGGCTAATGATTTCATTCTTAAATCAAACAAGATAAATGAGTCCAAATATGGAAGAAAAAGTGAAATGCTCATGGTGAACAAAAATAAGCTAAGAATTTTTGTCGTAGATATTGACGTAAACACCACTATGTTTGGAGAAGGTTATTTTGATGGAACAGTTGATCTGTTAAAAACCATTCCAACTCCTGATTCTTTTGACGAATTAAACAGTATAGTAAAAAGCTATATTTCATCGTTGAATAAAGACTTTTTTTATATTTCGTATTCTATACCAGGAATTGTGGACATAGGAAGCAAAAGAATAAAAGACACTCCAAATTTAAAATGGAAAGACTTTAGCTACAATTCTCTTATTAAGAATGATGACATCATATTGGATAATGACTCGAACTTATCCATTTTAGCCGAAAAAATAAGATCAGAGGATATGAAAGATAAGAAGAACGCTATATTTATTTTGATTAAAGAAGGGATTGGTTCAGGTCTGCTTTTGAATGACGAGATATACAGGGGCTTTTCGTTTTCTGCAGGGGAAATCGGTCACAATTACATTTTTGGAGAAAAGATAAAATTTGAACACTTTATAGATTTTGAAAGAAATTACGAAAAAACTATAGATACAATTGCGTTAAACATTTCTTATGCTATAAACCTACTTAACCTTGAAAAGGTTATAATAGGTGGGAAAATAATAAACTATCCAGCAGTTACATTTAGGGAATTAAAAAAAAGAATTCAGAAATATACTTATGTAAATAACGATAATGTAGATATAAGGGTTACGGAGTTTAATTACGTGCCAGCAAGCATGATAGGCGCATGTGTCAACGGGGTAATAAAGTATATAGACAATATATAAGTAGAGGTGAATTGATATGATTAAAGTTGAAGATTTATCTAAAATATACACAGAAAGGGCGAAAGAAGTCAGAGCTTTAGACAATGTTAATGTAGAAATGAATGAAGGTGAAATTATTTCAATACTTGGCCCTTCTGGTTCTGGAAAGTCAACATTTTTGAATTGTTTATCGGGTATTGATAGGCCCACACATGGGAAAATATTTATAGATGATTACGAGATTACCAACAAATCAGATAATGAAGTAACTGAGTTTAGGGCTAAAAATATGGGTTTTATTTTCCAATTTTTCAACCTTATACCTGTGTTAAATGTAATTGAGAACGTGAAATTACCAATGCTTATAAACGAACAAAAAGAGAAATTGGCCGAAGAAAAAGCTAAAGAATTGTTGATCAAAGTTGGACTCGAGGATAAAATGAATGTTGATGTATCGACTTTAAGTGGTGGAGAAGCCCAAAGGGTATCCATTGCAAGAGCACTGATTAACGAGCCTAAAATAGTATGGGCCGATGAGCCAACAGGTGCTTTGGATAAAAAAACAGGTAATGAGATCTTGGAATTGATAAAAAATTTGAATGAAACAAAGGGAACGTCTTTTATCATAGTTACACATGACCCAAAAGTGACTAAGTTCTCTAATTCCATATATCTAATGGAAAGCGGAAAGTTGAGGAAACAATAATGGTTGCTTATATATTTATATTCTTAGTTTTGTTGATATTCCTCTTCTTGTTGAAAGACAGGCTCATTACCAAAATATCCTTTAAAAATATTTTTAGAAAAAAAACACAAACATTTCTTATTTTACTTGGAACTATGATTGGTACGTCTTTTATAATTGGAGCAATGGGTATCAACGACACATACAACAACTTTGTCAACACAAATATAGAAAAATTTTATTATAAAATAGATGCCGTTGTAAATGTAGATGGGATAGAGCAAGATAAGGTAGATGAGGCTTTATCTAAAATAAAGCAAGATATAGAAGATGAAAATATCTTGCCTGTTTATTATAAGATGTACCCTGTTTTAAAAGAAGGACAAATTCAACAACTTAATTTTTCTGATATTACAAATGTAGCAGTGTTTGGGTTCCCTTTCGAAAAATATAAAAATAGTGAATTTTACAACGAAATATATTCAGAACCTCTTGGCCCAAATCAGGCAATCATCACACAAGATTTGGCGGATAATTTAGAGGTTAAAGTTGGTGACGTTATACAAATTCTTGATTCAGCAAATGTTGCCACGATATTGTTCCCCAACAAATACGAGATAAGGGATATAATCAATTCAAAAGGACTGTTGAACTATAGAGGTAGAAATTCAGAATCACAGCGAGGTGCAGTCATTTTAAACGAAAGAAAGGCTGCCAATCTTTTAAGGGCTACTGGTTCAAAGCCAAATCAATATTTGATAAATTTAGATGATTTTGAAAATCAAGAGCAAATTTTTGCCGAGATAGAAAGCTTAGAAGAATCTATAGATGGATTAAGTGTAGTTTTTCCAAAAAAAAGGCAGAGAGAGATGCTATCTTCTGGAGAAATTTCTGCTATATTTTTGGCCCTATCATCATTTTCTTTTTTAGCAGGTGGAATTCTCATGATAAGTATTTATTCCATGCTAATGAACCAAAGAAAAAAAGAAATGGGTGTGTTGAGGGCTATTGGTTTTAAAAAAGATAAGATAAGAAGAATGATCTTTTTTGAGGGAGTTTTTTATAATCTTTTCTCAGTTCCATTGGGGTTGATATCTGGTTATCTGTTATCCAGATTTACCTTTGAACAGATAAGTGGTTTTAGTGAATCACTATCTAATTTTGAATTGTTCTCTTATTTTCCTCAGATTAACGAATTTTTTGTGAGGCCAGAGTCTTTCATAATATCTGGAATAGCCGGCTTTTTAATACCGACAATATTTATATATTTTTACTCTTATAATGTTTCAAATATGAATATTGTAAATGCAATAAAAGGTATAAAACAAGAATCAAAATCAAGAACAAAGACATATCTGGCAGGATATTTGATTATTTCTTTATTGGTTTCCTGGCTTTTGAATTTCAATTATTCAGTTATATATTTTTTGATTAGCACATTCGCTCTTTTACTTCCTTTGATCTTTAAAAAATTGATGGACAAAAAGATTTTTATTAACATAGTTTATTTTGCAGTTTTTTTATCTACAATTTTGATTCCATCTGAAGATTATATATTCATAGGAGCGAAAAGTTTTGTTATGATAATATCCAGTGTTGTGATATTTTTGTACGATTTTGATTTCATAATACTTGGAATAAAAAAACTTCTAAATATTTTCAAGATAAATAAAGCGATAGTAAATATATCCACATCTTATCCATCAAAAAAGAAGGGCGATGTATCCTTAATAATAATTTTATATTCAATAGTTCTGTTTTTAATAGTTATTTCCACAATAATCCCGAATATTCAAAGAACACAGATGAATAGATCAAGAGACGAGCTTTTTGCTGGATTTGATGGAGCAGTAATTAATATTCCCGTTCCTTTATTATCCACAAAATCTGATAAGTCTCAAATAAAAGAAATAAAATACGTTGAGGAAGCTGCTAATTTTTATTATGTTCCTTCGACATTGGTCAATGCAGATAATGAATATTTTCCTTTGATGATAGGTTCTGACGAGTTCTTTGATGTTAACAACATAAAAGTGAAAGAAAAAATGGATTATATGAAAAACATGTCAGATCGGGAAGTTTGGCAAGAGATTAAAAACAATCCAAACTATATAGCCTTTCCCGAATCGATAAACAATTCATTGAAAGAAAAAGTAAAAGTAGGGCAAGAAATAGAAATAGGCAAATTAAATGCTACTTTTAGTATGACAGAAAGGCCAGAATTATCAGAAAACGTTGAAATGAAAATACCTTTCACTGTTGCAGCAATTATTCCAGAGGTAATAAACACCATAACAATGGGGCCAATAGTTTCAGATAATTTTGAAGGATATAGTCAATTTATACAAGGATCTTTTAACGGTCAAATATTCACGTTGCAAGAAAATTATGTTAGAAAAGAATTGGAAAATGTTTTTAAACAAAACAAATACTTTTTTGTATTAGTTGATGATCTTGTTAACTTTGGGCTCAATGCTACTGAAGGAGTTTTTTCTATAATAAATTCTTTCTTGTATTTTGGTTTAATTGTTGGAGTTGTTGGCCTTGCTATAACATTTATAAAATCTATAGATTTAAGAACCAGTGCAATAGGGATGTTGAAGGCTATTGGTTTTAATAATAAAATGGTTTTTGAAAGCTTCTTTATTGAATATTCAATAATGATTTTCTTGGCGATATTATCCGGACTTTTATCTGGAATAATAGGTTCGTACAATATATATACAGTGTTTATAGGTGAGGCTATGCCTTTTATAATACCTTGGATGAATTTGATTTATATAGCTATAGGTTTGTATGCAGTTTCAATTGCCTCAATAATCATTCCTTTGTATAATACAACAAAAATTCAGGCAGCAGAATCAATGCGTGTAGAAGACTAAGGGGGACGTACTTTGATTTATTTATTAACTTTATTGTCTGGTGTGTTAACCGGTTTGGCCATGCCAGGTAATTTATTCTCTTTTTTGATATGGGGGTCATTGATTTTCTTTTTGAAAAATTTGGACAATTCCAAGAGAACTTTGGATAGGTTTTTGCACACCTTTATATTTGCCTTCAGTATGCTTTTTACAACATTGTGGTGGCAATTGCCTGTGCTTTCCAAAAATATCCCAGATATATTGGGATCTTATTCAAGTTTTATGGGTGTTTTAGGGTTTATAGGTGAAATTTTGTTACTTAGTTTACCTTATTTGTTGATATGGTTGTTAACCGAGATTTTTAACAGAAAATTTAGGGAAACGAGTTTCTGGAACAAGGTGTTATTTTATTCGTTTGCCTATACTTCTGCTGAAATATTAAAAGACTTTGGTGATCTTGCTTTTTCTGGAGGATCGCTTGGTTATGCTATTTGGGATCATGTTGGTTTGATTCAGCTTGCAAGCATATTTGGATATTTAGGTTTAACTTTTTTAATTGTTTTTGTAAACAGTTTTTTGGCATTTGACAAATCAAAATACTGGTTTTATAAACTGCCAATAGTTTTATCAGTTTTGTTTATTTTGAATTTTAGCATAGAAAGATTTATTCCAATAGAGAATATAGAAAAAGACCCCTTAAAAATAACCGCTGTACAAACAAATGAAAGTCAGGAAATTAAATACAACTTAAATTCATGGAAGAGTTATGTTGATTTTTCCGATAAATTAAGGCAAGCAGAAAAAACAAATTCGGATCTTGTGATATTTTCTGAATCTACTTTTATGGAAGATATAACAAAAAATGAAGTATATGATGCCTTTAAAATAAATGTAAAAGATATTGGTAAGGATGTAATACTTGGGTTTCCAAAAAGCGAAGCTGGAGAATATTACAATACTGCATGGTATTTTGATGAACAAGCTAATTTGGTGGACAGCTATAACAAAATAGGTTTAACCCCTTTTGCAGAATTTTTGCCTTATGAGTTTATATTTGATAATTTTGCTTCTTTTAAACTTCTGAGATTTTATGAAAGAGGAAGCGAACCAGGAGTTTTTGAAGTTAATGGAGATAAATTGGGAGTTCAAATATGTTTTGAAACATATTTTTCAGAAATATCAAATAGTCAGGTAAAAAATGGTGCTGAAGCGTTGATTTCGATTACTAATGATGGATGGTTTGGGACAAAAACTGGATTAACTCAGCATTTTACCCAGGGTATTTTTAGAGCAGTTGAAAACAGAAGAGATTTTGTACAGGTATCTAATACTGGCTTTACGGGGCATGTTGATAAGTACGGTAGAGTTGTAAAAGCAATAGCTCCTTTTCAAGAGGAAATTACAACTTTTGAAATAAACAAAAATGATGGAAAGACTATATATTTTCATATAAAAGAAATTTTAAAACTTTTGATTTTAATTGCAGCTTTGATATTTGCGATATTATAAAAAGGAAAGCGAAAGCTTTCCTTTTTTTCTACATTGTTAATTTACTATATTAGAATTTCAACTAAAAGGCCTTTGTTTTTACCAACAACTAACAACCAGTATCTAACAACAGAAATCTGCGATTTCTTTTTTAATATTTCAATTTCATATTTACCCTGTTTTTTGGTTCTCCATTTTGAATATAATTTCTAACATTATCAATGCACCAATCAACACTGTATTGAATCGCTTTTTCGTTAAATCCAGCAACGTGTGGGGAAAGGATAACATTTTCATAAAGATGTATAGGATATTTGGAAGGTAATTTGTACATTGCATCTTTAGTTGGATAATCGTACCAAACATCTATTGCAGCACCTTTTAATATATTATCTCTTATGCCTATGAACAAAGCTTCTTCATTAACAATTGGTCCCCTGCCAACATTTACTATATATTTGTTTTTAAATAAATTAATATTGTCTTTATTAATTGTGTCTCTTGTATTATTTGTTAAAGGTAAGGCTATATATACAATTTCAGCTTTTTCAATTGCTTTTTCAAAATCCGTTGTTAAAATATCAAAATTTTCAATTTTTTCGCCATTATAACTATTTTTATAACCTGTTATTTCACAATCAAAAGCTTTTAGGTATTTAGCAAGACTTTTTCCAATACTGCCTGTTCCAAGTATTGTCACTTTCTTGTCTATAATACTTTCCCAAGATTGATGAGGTTTCTCCCCAACAGAAAAACCATGCCAAACTCCTTTTTTCATATCATTGTGAAAATGTGGGATTTTTCCAAGTAATGACATGGTCAGACTAACGGCTCTTTCTGCTACAACTTTTCCATTCCCTTTTGAATTTGCAACTATAATATCTCTTTCCAAAAGCTTTTCAGAAGGTAGAGTGTTTACCCCAGAGAAAGGTACGAAGATGATTTTTAAATTTTTTGCTATGTCTATTTCTTCTTCTGTTAAGAATCCTCCAATTAAACCATCTGCTTCTTTTAGTTTTTTTCTTTTATCTTCATCACTATCAAAAAATAGTATTTCTAAATCCTCGTTTTCATCTTTTATTTCTTTCAATTTTTTATCCCAGTATTCTGTTTTCATGTGATCAAATAGTAATTTCATAAAACACCTCCAATTGATTATCATTTTAATTATAACAAATTTAGTTAGGTATTAAAAGTAATTAAATTTTAATTAGCCATATTTACAAAATAAAATCTTATGTTATAATAGTTAGGGAAACTAATCAAAAAAGAGGTGATTAAATGCCTAAAGAAAGAAGAATTTCTGAGAAAGTCAACGTTTTCGAAGTCCCTATTACAAAGGGACTATTCATGTTAGCTTGGCCGATTATATTAACGAATTTGCTACAAACTATATACAACATAACCGATGCATATTTTTTGGGAAAATTAGGGCCAAAGGAATTTTCGGTTCCCACTATAGTTTTTCCAATAGTTTTTGTCTTCATTTCTCTTGCTTCAGGCTTTTCGCATGCTGGTTCATCTATGGTTGCACAATATACTGGCATGGGAGAAAAACATAATGCCGAAAAATCAGCAGCTCAAACTATTATAACTGTGTTTTTTATTTCTGCAATTATAATGGTTGTTGGTTTGATATTATCTGATTCTATGGTTTCAATAATGCAAGTAGAACCAGATATACATGAATTGGCGGTATTTTACTTAAGAGTTATCCTCCTCGGTTTGCCGTTTTTATTTTCTATGGAACTAATAGCAGGTATATTTAGAGGATGGGGAAATTCTGTAATAGCTCTTCAATTGATGTTTTTTGCCGTTGTTACCAACATTATTTTAGACCCTATTTTTATATTTGTGATAGATTGGGGGGTAATTGGTGCTGCAGCAGCTACAATTATCTCAAGAGGAACTTTTGCGGGTGTTTTTGCTTATATTTTATTTTCTGGAAAGTTGGGGTTCAAAGTTCATTTGAAAGATTTTAAACCAGATTTCAGATTTATAAAAAAAGTATTATCTATTGGACTTCCTGCTTCTTTAGGGCAAGCTGTTACGGCTTTTGGCTTTACCATTATCACAAGTGTTATTTCTCAATTTGGGCCAGTTGTAATTAGTGGTTATGGAGTTGGAAATAGAATAAACTCAATGGTTGTTATGTTTGCTACGGGTATGTCTTTGGCAACTGGTGCGATGGTGGCACAGTTCGTTGGTGCTGATCACAAAGAGAAAGCTGTAGAAACAGTTAGAAAAGCAGGAATAATAACTTTTAGCACAATTTTGGGCATTTCAGTATTGCTATTTTTCTATGGGCAATACATAACTCAATTCTTTATAAATGATCCAGAAGTAATAGAGGTTGGAGTCACATTCTTTAAATTGGTTTCGTTTTCACTACCGTTTTTTTCTTTGATGGATATATTTATGGGTACATTGAGAGGCACAGGTCATACTATACAATCAACTATCGTAGATATGGTTAGGCTTTGGGGAATAAGAGTTCCTTTGATATTGATTATGTCAGAGACTTGGGGATTCAGAGGCGTATTTTATGCTATGATTATTAGTAATATTTCAGCGATGCTCTTATCATTCTTGTTCATAAAATTTGGTAATTGGAAAGATAGGGTAGTAGAAGATTATGATAAAAGTCTTGAAGAAATATAAAAAAAAGAAGAGCTAAAGCTCTTCTTTTTTTAATGTCTCGGGTTATTTCCAACTTTTATTATAGCTTTAACAATTTTATCTAAAATATCTATTCTAAGCTGAACTTCCATCATTTCGGCTTTTGAAATAGCCAGTCCTTTATCTGTGGATACGTATTTTGGAGTGATTTCATTTAAAACTATGGCTTTCACATCCTCCCTACATTTTGGGCAATCACAAAAATTTATTTCGTGAGTTTCTAAAATATCTTCATATATTTCATCAACAATTTTTTCCATTATGTTAACTAACATTTCATTTCCCCCCCAGAAAGAAAAGTATATAAACCATAACATTCACAATCAATTATACAATATTTTTACTTTTTGTTATAACCAACTACAGAAAACGTCCATAATTTGTTATTTGTACTTGGGGGATTCCATTTTGCGGAAATATCGAATGCAAATTCTGGTTTTAGTCGGCCATTTAAAATCCAGTACTTTGATTCTTCGTTGTTTATTATCCCTGGACTCGCTGTGATAATTAATTCTATTGGCCTATCCACTACGTCAACAGCGTCTATTGTTGTTTCTTTTTGCAATACTTCTATTATTTCATCTAAAATTTTTTTTGGTGGTAGTGGTTTTATATTAATTAACGCTATGTTTTTTGATAATGGTCCAACTATTTTCACATTGGCGATCTCTCTCTCATAATTGTGATAATCTAATACGTCATGTATGACTTCGTTAGAAACAACCATAGCTCTTGCATGGTAGTGGGTGTTTGCTGACATTTTCAAAAGATGTTTGTATTTACACCCTTCTCTGAAAGAGTTTTCCCCTATTCTTGGTATTTCAAAACCATAATAATCCAAGATTCCTTGAATAACTGGTTTATCCAAATTTAAAAGTGGAGAATACATTCCATTGTTTACCTTTAATCCAAGTTTACCCCATGAGTCAGATTGATTAGACCCTACAGCAACTATACCTTTGTAAAGCATTTTCTTTACTTTTCCAAGTTTTATGTCTCTTGTACATTGGTTACAATTTGGTCCGTGGTATAATAGTTTTTCCTGCTCTTTCTGACCATTGGTGAAAAACAATCTTAAGTCTAATTGATCTGCCAATGACAAAACCGCTTCCAGCCCTTTAGAGTACGAATAAGGTCCAAAACATGTGTTTATAAGTGTGATTTTTTCTTTTCCAATAGCAGCTTTAGCAAGAAGTGCGACAACTGTAGAATCTAAGCCACCGGAAAAGGCAATATACATTTTTTGATTTCCCACAGTTTCTCTTATTTCTTCTTTTAATATTTCAATTGTCTTTTCTATATTCATTATTATCACCCATTTTTATCTTATTTATTCAATTATATAGAAAGCTTTTTTCGATATTGTGAAATATCTTTATCGAAAATATTTTCACTATTAATATATTATTTTAAAATATATAATTATGCTATAATTTAAATATAAAATATAAATTTTTGAGGTTGGTGAATTTGATTGCTAATTTCTTTATCTATTAAAAACTTTGGCTTGTTTGATGAGGCTGAGGTAATTTTTGACAAAGGGTTAAATGTTATAACAGGGGAATCTGGAGCAGGGAAATCTATGTTTATAAATGCTTTGAGAGCATTTATTACAGGACAGATCCCCAACACATTGAAAGATCAAGAAGGTTCTATTTCTGCTTTTTTTACTCTTGATGAAAAGTTAAGAAAAGAATTGGATAATATTATAGATTTAGATGATGATGAATTAGTAATTTCAGGAAATTTCACGGCCAAAAGAATATTTTTTAGAATAAATGGGCAAATTATTCCAAAAGAAACAGTGAGAGAAGTTGGTAAATTTCTTATAGAGATAAATTCTCAAGATTCAAATGTTCTCTTAAGAGATGAAGGGTATCAAAATAATCTTATTTATGGTATCCTAAGAGATAAGTATTCTGAAGAATTTAAAGTGTATGACGAGAAGTACTCTGAATACTTAAGTTTAATAAAAAAAAGAGAAAAAATGCCGTCAGATAAAACAGAGTTGTACAGAAAAATAGATACACTCAATTACGAGTTAAATGAGATAAAAGGTGTTTCTCCAGAGTTGGGGGAAGACGAGGTTTTAACAGAAAAATATAAAGCTCTTGAAAACATAGAGGTTATCAAAAAAAATATATATGAATCAATGAATATCCTCAAAGACGCCGAAGATATAAACATTGATTACAACCTTGGTAATGTGGTTTATAACTTATCAAAAATACAGGATTTTGGTTTTAAAGATGCATACAACCTTTCTCTATCTCTTCAAGATGGTGTTTCAGATTTATATTCAATGGTGGAAAACAAGTTGAATGAACTGGAATTTGATGAAGAAGAGTTCGAGAATGTTTCAAATAGATTGAATTTGATAATGAATTTGAAAAGAAAGTATGGACCTTCTTTACAAGACGTTTTAGAAAATGAAAAGATTTTCGAGAAAGAGTTGGAAGATCTTTATGAAATAAAAGAAAATATTGACACTTTAAAACCAAAATTAGAAAAATTAGAAAAAGAACTTTTGATAGAGTCTGACAAAATTATGAATTTGGCAAAACCCTATCTGGAAGATATGAAAAAAAGGATAGTTCAAAATCTAAAAGATTTGAATATGCCGGATTCTGATATAGATGTTGCCTTTAAAAAATTGAAAAAACCTACTGAAAATGGTTTTTATAAATCTAAATTTGTTTTGAAGACAAATCCAAAGTCTGATTTCATGGATCTATCTTTAATAGCTTCAGGAGGAGAGCTTTCAAGAATATTTTTATCTCTTGAGACTGTTTTAGGTAACGATTACAGCATGAGTACAATGCTTTTTGATGAAGTTGATTCTGGTGTAGGACCAAGAATGGCAGACATTGTAGGTGCAAAGTTAAAAGATTTGGCAAATAAAAAACAAGTTATTGTTATAACTCATATGCCACAAGTTGCTAACTTTGGTAACAAGCATTTTAAAATCATCAAAGAGAAAGAAAATAACAAAATAAAATCTACCATAAAATTGTTATCTTCTAAAGAAAAAGATAAAGAGATAAAGGAAATGTATGGAGATATTGTATATTGATTTGAGGAGTGTTATGAATGAATAGGGAAGATTTAATTCAAAGAGTTTTACAAGAAAAGGGAACTGATGCGATTCCAAATTTAATAAGGTTGTTGGACGAAGAGGATTCAGAAACAAGGGAGTTAGCTGTTGATGTACTCTCTGTTATGGGCAATGAAAGCCGAGATTATTTGCTAAAAGAATTTAAAAAAAGATTTGAAAAGAATACAGAAAATGATATAACACTTTTGTACTTGACTGAATTACTGTCAGATCTTAACTGTAAAGAAATAGTACCATATTTAGAAAGAATGATAAATAACTATACAGATGAGAGGGCTTTTCCAGTAATAATAGAAAACCTATTAAAACTTACAAAAGATGACAAGTATTTAGACATACTTCTAACATTTATGGATGATGGAAGTGAAATGGAAGAATTGGCTTTAATGTCAATCACTAACCTTCCATCAAAAAAAGTTGTAGATATATTGTCTGAGAAATATGAAAACAGTAAAGATAAATCAAAAAGAGCGTTAATAATGGACTCTATGGTAAAAGTACTGTTGGGAGATTTTGAATTGGTTCCTTATTTACAACAAATTAACCCTGATCTATCTAAAAAACTACAATGGCAAATAGAAAACCAGAGTTAACCTTGATTATATTTATTTTTAACTGATATATGCTATAATGATAAGCCCTACCAGGGGACGAAATGGTTTCGACGGGGTAAGACCGTATAGGGAAGCGAGCCGAGGATTTCGCAACCTCGTAAAAAAGCGATACAATAAACATAAACGCAGAAGAAAATTACGCATTAGCTGCGTAAGATAACGCAGCCGTCCTCTTACCAGTCTGGCACTTACTGGTAAGATGGATGTCATTACTAAGTGTCTTACATTGTAGCTTTATCATTCGGGCTACAGTGGAAATTTTAGAATGATAGATTACAAAGCTTCGCCCATGTAGCTCTTGTAATCGAAAATTAAACATGGACTGCGCTCGGAGAAGCCTATGCGGTTTTATTTCGGACGCGGGTTCGATTCCCGCCGTCTCCACCAAAAACAATTAAATGCACCTTTATGGGTGCATTTTTTATATGGTATAATGTAATGTATTTATTTTTATGAGGTGATTTATGAAAGAATATGCGGCATTTTTTGATATGGACAAAACAATATTGTCAGAAAACAGTGGACAACTTTTTTATAAGTATTATTTTAACAAGGGTGAGGTGAAATTTGTAGATTATTTAAAGCTTTTACCAATTCCGATTTTATATGCTTTTGGAATGCTCAAGTTAGAGTACATCTCAAAAGTATTATCTGATAAATATATTGGCCTATCAGAATCGGAAATATATAGCAAAACACAAAAATGGTTTGATGATTTTGGACACAAGTTTATAAGGGATAAAATGATTGATGAGATAGAATATCACAGGAATAAAAATGCTGAAATAGTTTTAATATCTGCCTCACCAAGAAATATATGTTACCCTGTTTTTTCACACTTGAATATGGATGAGCTCATAAGTACAGATTTGATAATCGAAAACAATGTTTTCAAAGGGATACAAGGTAATAGTGTTTATAAAGAAGAGAAGGTCAACAGAGCAGAAAAATTTTTAAAAGAAAACAACATGACTTTTGAAGATAGTTATTTTTATTCTGATTCAATATCTGACTTGCCATTATTGGAAAAGGTTGGCAACCCAGTTTGTGTGAATCCAGATAAAAAATTAGCCAAAATTGCAATTAATAAACAATGGAAAATATTAGAAGTATGAAAAACAGCGTTCTTATAAAAAGAACGCTGTTAAATTTATATTTCAATCATAATAGGGCAATGATCTGATCCGTATACCTCATTCAGTATATCAGCTTTTTTGACTCTATTTTTAATTCCTTCGCTAACAAAGAAATAATCTATTCTCCATCCCACGTTTCTCTCTCTTGCTTTTGTTTTGTAGTCCCACCAAGAATAATTATCTGGTTCTTGATTAAACATTCTAAAAGAATCATAAAATCCAGAGTCAAGAAATTTATCTATCCATTCTCTTTCTTCAGGTAAAAATCCAGAAACTGTTTCGTTATCTTTCGGCCTCGCAAGATCGATTTCTTTATGAGCTGTGTTAACATCCCCACAGACAATTATATTGGGCTGTTGTTTTTTATAATCATTTATGAATTTCAAAAAGTCATAATAAAAATCCATCTTGTAGTCTAACCTTTCCTGCTTTGATTTTCCATTTGGAAAATATATGTTGAAAAGAGAAAAATCTTCATATTCAGTCAAAAGAATTCTTCCTTCAGAATCATATTTTTCGTTTCCAAATCCATATTTAACCCCTTTTGGCTCTGGTTTTGAAAATGTAGCTACTCCTGAATATCCTTTTTTTTCTGCAGATGAGAAAAATTTGTAATAGTCACCATAGTTAAGGAGTTTTTTTGTTAGTTGTTGAGGTCTTGCCTTTGTTTCTTGAATAGCCAAAATATCTGGATTGTATTCTTCTAAAAATTCTAAAAGATTTTTTCTATATATTGCCCTTATTCCGTTAACGTTCCAAGAAATCAATTTCATTATAATGCCTCCTCAAATTTTATTGGTGTAATTGTTTATAATTTGTTCGGCTATTTTTATTCCATCTACAGCAGAAGAAGTTATGCCTCCAGCATATCCTGCGCCTTCTCCACCAGGATATAAACCTTCAATATTTACAGATTGCAATGAGTCATTTCTTAAAATCCTAACTGGCGAAGAACTTCTTGTTTCAAAACCAGTCAAAATTCCCTTATCTATAAAACCATTTATTTTGTTATCAAATTTTTGTATTCCGTATTTCAAATTTTCAGAAATATATTTTGGTAAATATTTTTCCAAATTATCTGAGTAGATTCCTGGTTTGTAAGAAGGTTGAGTTATATAATTTTTGCTTATTTTCCCTTCTAAGAAATCTCTTGCATTTTGAACTGGAGCAAAATAGTTCTTTTTAAAAGCGGATTTTTCTAAATTCCTTTGGAGTTCAATACCAGACAATGGGTTTTTATTTGGAAAATCATTTGTATTCACATTAACCAAAATAGCACTATTTGCATTATTTTTATTTCTTTTAAACTCGCTCATCCCATTGGTTACTATTGTATTTTCTTCTGAAGCTGAAGCAATAACCTGACCTCCCGGACACATGCAAAAAGTATATATACCTCTGTTGCCATTTTTTTCTGAAAGTTTGTATTCAGCTTGTGGAAGGATTTTCTCTTTGTAGAATTTTCCGTATTGATTTTTGTTTATTAATTCTTGTGGATGTTCTATCCTAACTCCCATAGAAAATGGTTTTTGTTCTAAAGATACTCCATTTTTTGCAAGCATTTCAAAAGTTTTTCTTGCACTATGTCCAATAGCTAAGATCAAAATTTCTGTTTTGATTGTATCTTTGTCGTTTATTTCTATAAATTCTATTTTGTTGTTTTTTAGTTTTATATCCGTGAGTTTTGAAGAAAATAAAAATTCTCCCCCTAAAGACTCAATTTTCTTTCTAATATTGTATACAACATTTCTCAATATATCTGTACCTATGTGAGGATTTTTTATATATTTTATTTCTTCTGGGGCTCCATTTTCTACAAACTCATCAAAAACTTTTTGTATCCTTCCGTATTTATCTTTTATCAAAGTAGTTAATTTTCCATCCGAAAAAGTTCCTGCCCCACCTTCACCAAATTGAATATTAGAATTCTCTTTTAAAATTCCATTATTCCAGAAATTATTTATATCTTCAACTCTTTTGTTAACAGGTTCCCCTTGTTCAATTATTAATGGCTTATAGCCTTCTTCGGCAAGTAATAACGCACTAAACATTCCTGCTGGTCCAGAACCAACAATTATAGGTCTTGAAGATAATTTTTTATCTCCTTTTTTTGGTGGCTCATAACCTTTTTCATTTATAGTCTGAACATATTTTAATTCTCCATATTTTTCTTCATTTTTGATTTTCAAATCAACAGAATAAACGAAATATATCATTTTTCTTTTTTGTCGGGCGTCTACGGATTTTTTGTTGATTTCAAAATCAATAATATCTTTTTTATCTATTTTGTATTTATCATTTAGAACATCTATTAAATCTTGTTCTGAATGATTGTATTGTAGTTTAATGTTATTTATTCTAATCATTGATAACTCCTTTTAATAGAAATCATAAAATAATTTCTGTTGTTAGATGCTGGTTGTTAGTTGTTAATAAAAACTTAAAAGCCTAAGCCTGCGCTGCGTACGTTCCCTCTTGCGCAAGAGGGAAGTAAAACAAAAATAATAAATATTTTGCTTTTTATTTCCAAGTGCTTTTTCCAGCAATATACCCAGAGCTCCAAGCCCACTGAAGATTATATCCTCCACAATCGCCAGAAATATCAATGACTTCGCCAGCGAAATAAAGATTTTTGATTATTTTCGATTCCATTGTTTTTTCATCGACTTCTAAAGTATTGACACCACCAAAAGTGACCTGTGAATTTTTCCATGATTTTGTTCCAGTTATGAAAAATGTCAGATTTTTTAAATTTTTTGACAAAGACATGATATCTTTCTCTGACAATTTTTCTGATGGAGAGTTGTGATTTTTTATGCCCGATTTCACCAAAACCATGTTGATCAGTTTTGAATGAACAAGACCTTTCAAAAAATCTTTTATTTTTCGGTTTTTCAGTTCATTTTTTCTATTTAATAACATTTTGTCGAGCTCTACCTGGTTTATTTCAGGGAAGAAGTCAATTGATGCAAATATTTTTTCATTTTTTTCAAGGTATTCGTGGGTAAAATGACTTACCTGCATAACTGGTATTCCAGAAAGGCCATAATCCGTAAACATTATTTCTCCAGTGTCTTTTGCTATTTCTTTCTTCTTGTGTTGGATGGTTATAGAGCCTTTTATCCTTATGCCTTTTACTTCTTTTGAAAATTTGTTATCAGTTTCAATTTGAACCAAGGCTGGTTTTAAAGGAGTTATTGAATGGCCTAATTTTTTTATGACATCAAATATTGAACCATCTGACCCATGGTTAGGAGAAGATTTCCCCCCGGTTGCAATTATTAGTTTTTTTGATTTAACTTGTTTGTGATTTGAGCTTATTGTGAATATCTCGTTTTCTAATTCTATGTCGTGGATTTTGTAGCCGAGAAGTAGTTCTACGTCGTTTTCGGCCAAAAGAAATTCCAAAGTTTCAACAATTGTTGCTGATTCTTCTGTTACTGGATAAATTCTATTGTCTATATCTTTGGACAATACTCCAGATTTTTTAAAAAATTCAACTGTTTTAATATTGTTGAATTTATTCAAAGAAAAATTAGCAAATTGAACATTTTGCCCATGGTAGTTATTCAAAGATATATTTTTGTTTGTGTAATTACATTTTCCATTCCCTGTGGCATATATCTTTTTGCCCACCTTGTGGTTCCTGTCTATGAGTATTGTTTTATTTCTTTTTGAAGCTTTGATTGCAGCTATTGTTCCTGCAGCTCCAGCACCTATTACGGCAACATCGTAAATTTCCATGTGTACACCTACAAATTGATATTTTTAATATTTTTTTGCATGTTGATTATTATAGATATTATTTCATCAATATTTTCTATATCTTTTAATAGTTCTTTTAAATCATCTATAGTTAGATTTAAATTATCTCTATTTGATATTAGAGCGGAATTATTTTTATCCATTTCGTATATAATTTTTTTAAAAAGGTCCAAGTTATCCTGTGTTCTTTCCATGGATTTTTCTGTGATTTTTGTGAATACATTAAAAGTATCAGATAAATAGTTTATTTTTTTCAAAACGACGTTTATCTCTTTGCTTAAATCTTGAACTTTATCGGAAATTTTATCTGACGTTTCTTTTGTTTCTGTTGCGAGTTTTTTAACTTCGTTTGCGACAACAGCAAATCCCTGCCCGGCTTCACCAGCTCTACTGGCTTCTATTGAAGCGTTTATAGACAAAATATTTGTTTGTTTTGATATTCTTTTTATATTCTCTGTTAGACTGTTGACCTCTTTAAACTGATCAACCATATTTGTTATTGAGCTAATAGAATCATCTACTTGGGTCTGGATATCGGTTAATGAATTTCCAAGTTGATTTATTTCTGTAATCATGCTCTTGTTTTTATCGTTTATATTGTTTATTTCATCTTTTCCTTCTTTGACAAATTCGTCTATGCTATCAGAGGCTTTGTTCAATTCGTTTACTGAACCAATAATACTATGGCCTATCTCTTGCACGTTGTTATTTGCCTTTTTAAACCTTGAACCTATTATGTTATCAAGGTTTACTATAAAAGAGGTGAGTATATTTTCATGGTACAAATTGTTAGATAATTTTTGTATGATTTTTTTTTCTTTATTTTCCATAGCTTACACCCCGTATATGTTTTCAATTATATCGATTCCACATTTTAAGTTTTCAAACCATTTTAGAAATTCTTTATATTCTTGTTTTTTGTATAAAAGTCCATGTTGTGGAGCCATTAACTCAATATCATAATTTTTTATTAACTTACTCCAAACTTTACATGCTTTTGATGAAGTCATATATCTTTTGTGAAATCCTTCTATATTTTTTATATGATCTTGGAAATTATCCACAAAAACATTTCCTTTAGCTTCTATTACAGCAGTGCCTATGTCCCCGCTGAACAATATTTTTGAAATTGAGTCATAAACTGTAAAATTTCCTATTGAATGTAAAAAATGTGTAGGTATTATATCCATGCTATAACCATCTGAAAAAGTTATTTTGCCTCCGTTATCTTTTATAGGGACTATCTTAGAATTGTCAAATACTCCAAAGTGAGGTAAAAATCTTTCCCATAAACCTGATACATAGAATTTAGAATTTATAGAGTTTGCCCATAGAGATATACCAGATGAAACATCTGGGTCTTGATGAGAATAGAAAATTCCCTTTATTTTTTGAGGGGAAATAAATTCAACAACATTTGATAAAACCATTGGGAAAACATGAACTCCTCCTGGATCTAATAGAACTCCTTCATCTTTGTGCACCACCAAATATTGATTGGTAGTGACACCTTGTTTTTGCGAATCTTCAATACCCAATAAAATAAATTTATGGTCTTCATTTTCAAATAAAACCTTTGGTTCAATTATATTCATTTGTTAACCTCCTCGTTTGTATTGACAGTATAAACCATTTTTGTTATAATCTTTTGTATAAATGTCTTCATAGTTCAACGGATAGAACAGAGGATTCCTAATCCTCAGATCGAGGTTCGACTCCTCGTGGAGACACCAAAAACAAAGCGGTTTTTTGACTGCTTTGTTTTTATTTTATCATAAAAAAGACACAAAATGTCGGTTATAATAAAAACTCACAAAGAAATCAAATTCTTTGTGAGGGATAATGATTTATTTCAAGATTTTTGTTAACCGATATTACATCGATTCTTACTTCTTCAAAATTACCTTTGTATCTACTGATATAAAAATCAGCAGTTCTCATAACTTTTCTAAGCTTATTGATGTCTGCTCTTTCAGCGGGGTCATAGAGATCATCTTTCCCGCCTTTCACTTCTATAAAAACCAAAATATCTTTGTCTAATGCTATTATATCAATTTCTCCAAATTTTGTTTTAAAATTTCTGTCCAGAATTTTATAACCTTTTTTTAACAAATATTTTGTGGCCGTATCTTCATAGATAATACCTTGTTTATTCATTATCCATGAATTCCAGGCACTCTCAAATATTTGCCATTTTTTTCTGGGAAGTTCTCAATTATCTTTTCGCTATTTTCAAAATCCTCTACTTGGTCTTTGTGTAAAGGTGCCTTAATTTCCTTATTTATAGGGTTTGTAAGTTCTTCTGTTCCTTCAACGTTTATTTCGTCTAATTCTGACATATAATCTAATAACTTGTTTAAATCTTCTTTGATTATTTCTTCTTCTTCATAAGTTAGCTCAATGTTTGATAACTTTTTTAGTTTGTTGATTAGTTCATCATTTACTTTGATCATTTAAATTCCTCCATTTATTTTAATTCTATATATATTCTATCATCTTCCATTTTGAAATCTGATATTATTAAATTATCTGTAATAAAGTTCTTTGGTAGTCTAAGATAGATCTTATTTTTTTCAAACCTAACAAATGATGGTAGTTGTGATTTGTCCATTTTCTCTAAGGGTAAGTTATGAGTGAACACAAATTCTTCTGATGCTTTTTTTGGTATTTTTTCAATTTCTACCCTGTATTTTAGAAACAATACTTTTATTATGAATTTGTTGTTTTGAACTCGAAACTTTACAGAACTTCCCATTAAAAATCCTAAAAGTTCACCGTTAGACTTTTTTACAATGTTATTGATTATTTGTTTTATAAAATCTACGTCGAATTCTACAAACATCATTGATCCCTATAATTCAATTCTAATCTAAATTCATTTTCATCAACAGAAAGTTCTTTAACAGCCAAAGAACTTAAAGTATCGTTAATAATTGGATTTATATCTACTTTATTTAAATCTATAGTTAATTTATTATCTTCAGAATCAAAAACTCCTGTGAATTTCGATAGAATTTTAAAAACACCTTCAAGAATTTTTCTTATGCCCTCATCACCAGTTATTGAAAAATCCATAATACCTTTGGAAAGAGTTTCAGGCTTTTGTGTCATTTTGATAAGAGTGTCAAATTTAGCATCTTTTTTTAGAATGTTAACATCAACTTGGAAATGAATACCATCTTCTTTTAATTCAACATTCAGATTTTTTAATCCTTGTACATTGGTGTTTGCTTCAACAACTCTATCAATAAGATTATTAATAAATTCTTCATCCACATTGATTTTCAAATATCCCATATTAACCCCTCCTATGAATTAAACTGATTACAATTAAATTATAACATAATTGTTTATTGTTGTAATTAGAGTAAAATTCTTTTTAAGGTATTTTTGTGATAATATTGTTGTAGAAAAAATATGAGGTGATTAACTTGAAATTAGGTGTTATTAGCGATGTTCATGGCTCATCAGAATACTTAGTGAAAGCTTTGAAGTCTATTGGAATTGTTGATAGATACTTGCTTTTAGGAGATGTATTGTATCATGGAGCGAGAAATGATTTGCCTGAAGGTTATAATCCCAAAAAAGTGATAGATTTATTGAAAGATAAACAGTTTTCTTTTATCACAGGGAATTGTGATTCCCAAATAGACCATCATGTTTTGAACATTCCTGAACCAATTTACTATAAAACAGAGTCGTACAACGATATGAATATGTTTATGACTCATGGATGGACTCCAAAGATACAAGAGGCAATAGAGATGGCGAAGGAATTAAAGTGCAACGTACTCCTTTATGGTCACACTCACATACCAGAATTCACGAAAAACAACGGTATATACGTAATAAATCCTGGTTCAATATCTTTACCAAAAGAGGATAGTAAACATACAGCTATTAGAATTGAAATTGGAAATAACAAATATATTGTTGAGTTTATAGATATAATAAAAAATGAAGTATATAAAAGAGAGGAGTTGGAATTTTGAAAAGTTTAAGAATTTTATTGATTCTTCCGTTTTTCTCTGTATTCACACAAGTTGGAATCGCTTCATCATTCCCACAAATTTTAGAGATGTTCGGAAACAATGCATTTTATACCAGTACTTTTATAGCCATTACACCATTTGTTTCTATGGCTTTAGGCTCTTTTTGGGGGCCTATCTTAAGAAAATATGGCGAAAGAAAATCTTTCTTGACAGGATTAACTGGCTGGGGTATTAGTTTTTTCTTTGTTGCTCTTTTTTTGAATGATCCTTTATTAGCCATAGGTTTTAGGGCTTTACAAGGTGTTTTTGACCCCTTGTTTTTTAATATTGCTTTAACGGGAGTTTCTAAAGCAGATATTAGTTTGAAAGAAAAATCTAAATATTATGGATATGTTGAAATAATGGGAAGCTTAGGAGCAATTTTAGGGCCTCTAATTTTGGGAACTGGATTTATATATTTCCCAAATGTATTTTTGTTTGTGTTGGCAATATTTTTGACTGTATATGGTTTACTTACTTTTAAAAGTGTAGATGATGTTAAAATTGATTATTCAAAAAAAGAAAAGAAAAAGTTTTCCCCTGTAATATTCTTGGCAACAATTTTTGGTATCATAACATTAGTGGCTATTGTATCAAACCAAGTTATCATACCTGTATATGTTGAAAACAATTTTGGAATGCCTGTTTTGGGGAAAATATTATCTTCGGCATTTTCATTATTTGTTATGCTTGGTAATTTCATGAAGCACAAGATTTATGGAGTAAAAAAATGGCTACCAATATCAGTAGGGTTGGTTATTTTTGTTTCTTATTTGTTTATGTCGAACCCACTTATTTACATTCCAATTGCAATTTTCAGTGGGCTCTTATTGGGGCTATCTTTAACTATGAGTAGTGAATATGCTTCAATATTATCCAAAGGATTTGAAGACACAGGGATGTCAGTTTTTTCATCTCTTAGGATTAGTGGGAATATTTTTGGTCCGTATTTAGCTGCTCTTAGTATGCCTTTTGTTCTCATAACTTTAAGTGCGATCACAATTGTTTCTGCTGGACTTTTAACTGTTTCAGAAGAAGAGGAGGATTAGCATGGATCAAAATATTCAAGAATTTACAAGTTTTATTTACAATTATTATGACACATTAATTGCTTCTATATGGATTTTACTGCCTTTGGCATTTTTTCTAAATTTTTTAACAAAATTTTCTTCTAAAGTTTCAATTTTTTTGATAGGATTTTATGGATCCTATTCTTTATTAATTCCATATCTATTAAAAATCGAGCAAGTGAATAATTTAATACAAGAATACGCAGATTTTAAAGTTTTCATATTTTTTATTATCAGTTTTATTTTTGGAATGATATTCTACAGTATTGTTAAGATAGCCATGTCTTTAGGTGGTTTTATTTTAGGAGGATTACTGGGCTATAATTTGGGTAATTTTTTAATTAGTTCTAATTATGAATACTTAGAACGGTTACCCTTTGACCAGGAAGTTTTACCTTGGATAGGTTTTATTGTTATAGGAGCCATTTTGGCATTAGTTATATCGAAAAATTATAATAAAATTATTTCTGGTATTTCAATATTGTTTGGTTCCGTTTTACTCTCATTTTACACTATCTACATATTAGAAAAGTTTGTAGGGTTGGAATTGGGAGGCAATCAATTATTAAACGAGTTAAAAAATATAAGTGACGTTGAATTTTATTCTTTGATTATTGGGTTTATAATATATGCTGGATTGGGATTTTATACTTTGAGAAAAACTAATAAAGAATAAGAGGTTTTTAAATGAATGATTTGATTAACAAACTAAACAGTATAAAACCAATTATAAAAGATGAAGTAGAAACAAGATTTAATGAGTTTAAAGATTTAGGTGAAAATGGGGATAAATTAGACCTTTTTTCTGAACTATCGTTTTGTGTAATGACTGCAAATTGGTCTTCAAAAGGTGGAATAAAAGCACAAAATTATATAGGCAAAGAATCTTTTGCGAATTTAGATGAAAAAAAATTGAACAAAAAGATGAAAGAAGTTGGACACAGATTTCCAAATACAAGGACAAAATATATAGTTGCCAATAGATGGATTATAGATGAACTACCTGAAATCATAAAAAAGGATCCTTATGAATCAAGAAAATATATAGCTAAAAATGTAAAAGGAATTGGTTGGAAAGAAGCAAGTCATTTTTTAAGAAATGTTGGGGTAAAAGATTTGGCCATTTTGGATAAACATATAATGCGAATTATGCAAAAAAATGGTATGATTTTGGAAATCCCAAAATCAGGTTGGTCTGAAAATAAGTATTTAGATATTGAAGAAAAACTTCGCCCATTATCTTTGAAGTTCGGTGAAGATATGGGGAAATTGGATTTATATCTTTGGTATTTAGCAAAAGGGACAATAGACAAATGATTAGATAAAAAAACAAAGGAGATGATTACATGCCAATTTATAGATATAAATGTAAAGATTGTGGAGAAGAGTTCACAGTTATGCATTCTATGAATGAAAAACCAAACATAAAATGTGAAGTGTGTGGATCTGAAGCAGAAAAGATTATTGGAAATATAGGAATTTCATTCAAAGGTTCAGGTTATTATGTTAACGATTCTAAAAAAAGTGATAACAAAGCAAAAACAAAGTGATTATTACTTGACAAATATTTGACACTATTGTATAATTTAATTCGGATATTTTAAAGTGGGCTATTAGCTCAGTTGGCAGAGCGGCTGACTCTTAATCAGTAGGCCGCAGGTTCGAATCCTGCATGGCCCACCATAATAAAATAAGCGGAAGTCACCCAATAAAGCTTCCCACCTCGGACAAGAAAGTCGGCAGGGGTTAATTAATAATATTTAATTGCTGTGTGTTTATATATTTAAACACAAACGGGTGACTTTATACAAGTCACCCGTTTATTATTATTTTTAAAAATCAAAAAGGATGGTGATACTCATAAGCGATAAGAACAAAGTGGTAAAGAATGAAGGGATCAGGGCTTCAAAAGTATTGCTTATTAACGCCGAAGGCGAAAAAGTAGGGCAAGTATCAAAACAAGAAGCTTTGAAATCAGCAAGAGAATCGGGATTAGATCTAGTTCTTGTTGCGCCAAATGCAAAACCACCTGTTGTTAAGGTTATGGACTACGGTAAATATGTTTATGAAAAAGAAAAAAAAGAAAAGGAAGCAAAAAAGAACCAGAAAAAACAAGTATTAAAAGAAATGAAATTTAGATTGAGAATCGATGATCATGATTTTGACACAAAAGTCAATAAAATAAGAGATTTCTTATTGGAAGGTAACAAAGTAAGGGCTGTAATCATGTTCTTGGGAAGGGATATTATGTTCAAAGATAGAGGTAAAGAATTAATAGATAGAATTGTGGAAGAAACAAAAGACATTGCAAATGTTGGTAGGAAAGCAAAAATGCAAGGTAGAGACATGGACATATTCCTTGAGCCTGATCCCAAAAAAATAAGACAATATAACAAAAATAAAGAAAGCTAAAATTAAGGAGGCAGTACTATGGCTAAACAAAAAATAAAGACAAAAAGTGCAGCAAAAAAAAGATTCAAAGTTACTGGAACAGGGAAAATAATTAGACATAGAAGTCACACAGGCCATAACACAGGTAAAAAGAAAAATTCTAAAATGAGAGCTTTAAAGAAACAACAAGTTATAGATCCTGCTTTTGAAGATGCAGCTAAGAAATTATTAGGCCAAAAATAATAAAGATGAAGGAAAGGAGACATGAACAATGAGAGTTAAAAGAGCAGTTACTTCAAGGAAAAAGAAAAAGAAATTTTTAAAAGCTGCAAAAGGTTATAGGGGTGCAATGAGCAGAAGATACTCATTGGCAAAACAACAATTCTATAGATCAGGAGCATATGCTTACCAAGGTAGAAAGAAGAAAAAAGGTGACTTCAGAAGGCTTTGGATTACAAGAATTAATGCAGCAGCAAGAAATGAAGGTATTAAATACAACGAGTTAATTCATGGATTAAAAATCGCAAACATTAACATAAATAGAAAAATGTTATCAGATATTGCTATTAACGATTATGATACCTTTAAAGAATATGTAAAAATCGCTAGAGAAGCATTAAATGCATAAAAAAAAGAGAGCTTAAGCTCTCTTTTTTTTAAGCGTATTATTTTCCGCCAACACTCATATTTTTTATCAACATGGTAGAACCAGAGATAGAACCAGTGTATTTAAAGTCAGAAGAAATATCGTCAATATTTTCTAATAGTTCAGGTATTGTTCCTGCAAGAGTCATTCCTCTAAAACTTCCAGAAAATTCACCGTTTTCTAAAATCCTTCCACTGATTTGAACAGAAAATCTTCCTGAAACTGGGTCTGCTGTATGGAGTCCCATTATATTTTCTATGTAGAGTGCTTTTTCTTGTTTTAATATTTTTTTCTTAGTTGTTGTGGTCAAAGCATGCATATTTATTGTTGAAATACTTGGGATTGGGGAATTAGATGAAGCAAACGCATTCCCTTTTGGCTCTTCACCTAAAGCATTTGCTGAATAAATGTTGTGTGCATAATTCTTCAAAACACCTTTTTCAATGAATGGGTATCTCGATGTATTTGTGCCTTCATTATCAAAACTGCATATAATTGGGGCAGAGCCGTTCATTGGGTCGTGAATTAGAGTAAGTTTAGAAGAAGCCACCTTTTCTCCTTTTTTATCTTTAAAGAAAGATTTACCTTTATAAACATTTTCACCAGATAAAGAACTAAAGACTATTCCAATAAGTTGAGCAGAAGTAAATGGAGATAGAATTATATTGTATCTACCAGAATTCAGAATTTTTGCTTCTAAACCGGCTAAAGCTTTTTCAGCAGCATTTTTAACTATTTTGTTAGTATCTATAAGTCTGTAACTTTGTGATATTTCAAAGTCAAATCCCATTGAGGATTTATCGCCATCTACTGCAGCAAGCATGATAGATGCAGAAGATGTTGTGTAATTTGCATGTTTATATACATCGTTTGTGTTAGCAAAAATAACCTTTGTCAAGTTTGTGCTGAATTCAGCACCTCTCACAAATTTTATTCTTTCATCATATTCTCTTGCTGATTTTTCCATATTTTCAGCTAATTCAATGATTTCATCAATTTCCAATTCTTTTGTGTCTTCGTCATAAGCCCAGTCTATATAAGTGAATTCTTTGTCATTTGAAATTCCGTTATTTTCATCTTTTTCAGAATATTTAGCCATACTAATAGCTTTTTCAGCTGCTTTCATGAGCTCTACTTCTTCCAGGACATTTGTCATGCTATTAGATACTCTTCCGTTTTCTGATATAATTTTTATACCTGCGTTACCCTTTTCTCCTTCGGTTAATTCTTCCAATTTCCCATTAGAAAAGGATACTTTTTTCGATTTATTGCTAAATACGTTAATTTGTCCTTCAAATCCTTGTTCGTTTATATAATTTAGTACTTTATTTATTCTTTCTTTCATTAGTTTGTTCCCCCTTTAACTACTCCGCCAACTATTATTTTTGGAATTCTAATTGTAGGTTGCGCGTCTGAAACTGGAGCACCTTGTCCATCTTTACCACAAGTACCAACTGCATAACCAAGATCATTTCCGACCATATCAATTGTTTTTAGTACTTCTAAGCCATTTCCAACTAAAGAAGCACCCTTTATTGAATTTTTTATTTCACCATTTTTTATAATATAACCTTCTGTAACTTTGAATTGAAAGTCTCCAGAGATAACGTCAACTTGACCTCCACCCATTTTTCTAACAAAAATTCCATCATCTACAGATTTAATAATATCTTCTGGATCATCTTTTCCTGGAGCAATAAAAGTATTTCTCATTCTAACAATTGGAAGATGCATGTAAGTTTGTCTTCTTCCGTTGCCTGTTGATTTTGTGTCGAATTTTTTGGCAGTTAATCTTGAATGCATATATCCTTTTAAAATGCCATTTTCAATCAACACAGTTTCTTCTGTTTTAATTCCTTCATCGTCATAATTGAGAGTACCTCTTTTATTTTTAATAGTTCCATCATCTTTTACTGTAACTTTTTCAGAAGCTATTTTTTGACCAACTTTATCTCTATAAACAGAACCAGAAAGAACTAAATCAGCTTCCATACCGTGTCCACAAGCTTCGTGAACCATTGTTCCTCCTGCTTCAGAAGATAATACCACTGTGAACTCTCCTGCTGGAGCATCTTCCCCTTCTAATTGGCTGATTGCTTGCCTTACAGAATCATCACATAATTCTTTTATCATTTTATCATCAAAGAATTCGTAACCCATATTAGCTCCATTGCCAGAAATACCAGTAAATATCTGTCCATTTTCATCTGTGATATAAGTCATAACATAAAAAACAGGATATCTTCTTACATCGTTAGAAATTTCTCCATCAGAATTAACTATTTTAACTTTTCTAAAAGAATCCATATACCTGATTGTGATTTGTGAAACTCTTTTATCCAAACTCTTTGTATAATCAACAGCCGTATTGATTTTTTCAATTTTTTCTTCGGTTTTTACATCATCAAAATCTCTTTTAACACTGTTGTTGTCCAATTCTGGATTTTCTTTCAACTCTTTAACTTCTACCTGCTTTTTAAAATTTCTTTTTTTAGCAGATTTTGATAAATTTTCTGCCAATTTTTTTAAAGCTTCATATTCAGGTGAGTTAGTGTGTGCAAAAACAGTTTCTTCTCCTTCAGTAACTCTTATGCTGGCACCTTTTCTGGAGTTGAAAGTGCTGTCTTCGATCTTACCATTATCATAACTGATAAGATTTGATTCGGATTCTTCAAAAAAAATCTCAGCATATTCTCCACCTTCAGATAATGCTGTATTTAATATTTCCAAATATTCAGATTGGTTCATTTTTTTACCTCCTCGTTAAATCAATATCTATAAAAATTATACGCTTACCTAATTTAAAAATCAAATAATTATGTTATAATTTCTTAATGAATGGGGGGTGTAAAATGAAGAAAAAACTCTTAATTATTTTATTAATGATTGTTTTAACAGTAGTACTATCTGTTAATTTTAATTTAAATATGGATTTAGGAGACTCGATAAATATAGCAGATGTAGAAAGTTTTGAAGGTGAGTTACCAGGGAGTTATATGAACGATGATGAGATATATTTCAGGGCTGATGGTTCTAAATCTGTATATTCTTTTAAAATAAACGATATGGACTTTGAAATAAACATAAGAAATGCAACAGAAGATGCAACGGTTTTTTTTATCAACGAGTTTAAAAAAGAAAGAAATGAAAAAGCCTTTAATTATCTTTTAAATGAGATTGAAAAAGCAGAAAAATATATTTATATGTCTCTATACGATATTGATAATGAATATTTTTATAATCAAATTTTAAAAAAAGCGGATGAAGGCGTTGATATAAAAATAGTTACAGAGGAAGACAACAAAAATAATTACTCAGAAAAATTAGTCAAAAATGAAAAAATAGAATTGATATACGATGGTAATTATAGATTAATGCACAATAAATTTATTATTATAGACGGATATTTGTTGATTACTGGAAGTACGAATATGTCTGATAATGGGTTGAATTATAACAATAACAACTTGGTTTTTATTTATAATAACGAAATAACCGAAAATTATATGCTTGAATTCAGAGAACAATTTTATGATAAAGAATTTGGTAAAAAAGGTGAATCGGAAAAAGTCTATAAAAAAATTAAGTTAAAAAACTCAGAAATTAGTACATTTTTTACTCCAGATGAAGATTATCAAAAGGTAATATTAGATTATATAAACAATGCAGAAAAAGAGGTAAAAGTAATGATATTTACATTTACAGATTCTAACATAGCCCAAGCATTAGCAGATGCATATAATAGGGGAGTCGATGTCAAGGTAATAACAGAAACTTTCCAGTCTGGATCAAGATGGTCAGTCTATGGAGATTTTCAAAATAAATTTCCTTTCATACTCGACAAAAACAACAAAACATTCCACCATAAATTGTTGCTGATTGATGATAAACATATTTTGACAGGATCTTATAACTTTACAAAATCAGCACTGGAAAATAACGATGAAAATGCTGTGATAATAAGCAATAATGAGGAATTTTATAAAGCATATGAAAATGAGTTTGATTTTCTTTGGGAAAAATACTCTAAATAAAAAGCCAATAACCTCCAACAAACAATAGAATAAATTGCAAAGCAATTTATTCTATTGTTTTGGGGTTACAAATATAGTTGAAAAGTTTTCATAAAGCCACATTCCAGGTTTTGCCCCTTTTGGTTTCCAAACATATTTTGGGGTTGTATAATCGACAGGAACATTATTGGACATTTTAGCTCTTGAATTGTAAGCTTCTATTTCTGCGGCCCTTTTTATAACCTCTTCTGGGATTTCTTTTCCAGCACCTTTTATTAAAACATGAGAACCAGGGATTTCATGTGTATGCAACCAAATATCATCTTTTGATGCGCTTTTTGTTAGCTCATCATTTTGCTTGTTGTTTCTACCAACTAAAATTTCAAATCCTTTATATTCGAATTTTTTGAAAGTGCTCTTTGGTTTTTTTCTTCTTTTCTTCTTGTTAATTTGTATTAGTCCTTCATCTATCATTTCTTCTCTAATTTCTTCCAGTGTATCCAAATCATCTGAAATATCCACAGTGGAATACAATTGATAATAATAATCCAGCTCTTTTTGTATTTTTCTCAGCCTTTTCTTAGAGTGTAAAACTCTCTTTTTCAATTTATCAACTTTGTTAAAGTATTTTTCAAGGTTTGTTGATGGATTTTTCAAAGAATCTAATTCTATTTTTACATTTTTATCGTTCTCCCAATCGTATACTTCTATAAACTCATCACCTTTTTTTGCCTGATACAAATAAGTTTTAAGCAACTCTCCTTTTTTTATAAGGTTGGGAATGTCCTTTTGCTTTTCTATATCCGCTAATAATTTTGCTTTTAAACTCTCTTTTTTTTCAATGGTTTTTCTCAATTTTTTCTCTAAAATCTTTTTCAATTCTAAATATCTTGATTTATTTGCTCTTTCACTGAAAAGTTTATCTATTGCTTTTGATGGAGGTAACTCCTCAAAATTGTAATTATTGGGGGTTATTGCAGAAATATCAGGATTTTCATCTTCGTCATGAAATAAAAATATTTTTTCATTTTTCATATCTTCTTTTGCTTTTTCTATCCCAATTTCATTGATAAATCTTTTAGATTTAGCTGCCAATCCCATAACATTTTTCATATCATCAAAATCTTCAAAAATAGTTTTTTTCTCGTCATCATAAAATGGCTTATAAAATGCTCCGGGAAGAATAGTTCTCCTATCGTCATTCATCTTTTTCCAGGAATCTATGATCTCGTCTTTTTTATTGGTTAGAATAAGATTAGAGTTTCTTCCCATCAACTCAAAATAAAGCTTGTAAGTTTTTTCTTGCCCTATATAATCAATTCCATGGAATAATAAAAAACCAGCTCTATCAGTTTTTATTTGTTGTGCTTCTTTTAAAAACATTCCTTTAATATTCTTTCTTAATAGTTGTGCAAAATTCAAAGGGTTATCTGGTATATCTGGCTTATTTTCCAATAAACTTATATATGCGGGATTTGAAAGTGAAAATAAAATAAATTCAGATTTAAATTGTAATAGAATTTGACTGTTAACAGGCTGATATATGTTTTTTAATTTATGATTATTCATTTCTTTCCCAATTTCTCTAATTATTTTGTTAAATACTATTCCGTCTAATGGCATTGTTAAATCCTCTCCTTTTTATATATTATAACATTTATATTTTTCAAGTTAATAATATTATCTATGTTATAATTATTTAGAAGAAAGAATTAGTTAAAGGAGGCAACGCAATGAAACCAAGCGACGTAAAATTTTTATCAAAAAAAATAATGCAATCAAATGAAGTGCCATTATTATGGGGGCATTTTGGTGTAGGTAAAACTGATATAGCAAAACAAATAGCTGAAGAAACAGGAAGGGAATTAATAATCCTTGTGATATCTCAGATGGAACCTGGAGATTTAATAGGTATGCCTTCAAGAGATGAAAATAAAACAACTTTTTTAAAACCAGATTGGTGGCCTGAAAAAGAAAATTCAATAATATTAATAGATGAAATAAATAGGGCTCACAGGTCGATAAGAAATGCCATAATGCAACTTTTAATAGATAGAAGGATTCATAACCACATATTACCAAACGACTGTTGGATTATGGCCGCAGCTAACCCCCCAGATGAAGAATATGACCAAGTTGAGTTGATAACTGACCCTGCTTTTATGTCAAGATTTTTCCATTTGGACATATCTCCAAATGATAAAGACTGGATTGAATGGGCTAATAACGTTGGTATAGATAAAAACACTATAAACTTTATAGAAAATTATCCTGAATATTTATCAAATGATAATCAAATATCAATTAGACTTGATCTCAGGCCTTCTCCAAGAAGTTGGTTTAAACTATCAAAAGTGATAAACAATTTAAACGAAGATGAACTAAAAAAATATGGTTATTCATTAGCTGCTGGTATTGTTGGTTCAGATTCTGCAAGAGCTTATATAAACAATTTAAACAATAAAACGACCCTTCCAAAGCCTGAAGATGTAATTCTTTATGGAAAAAGCTTTGATAGATTGAAAAAATTAAATGATGATGAAAAAATTAACATGATAATGAGGATTAATAATTATATTGAGAGAATCCAAGAATCAGATATGATAAACATAATAGATAACAACGAACATCAAACTATAGCAAAAAATATAAAGGCTATATCAGAATTCATTCCTAAAGACAGTATTTTCTCAATATTGAGAAACCTAAATAACTTAGTTGAAAATTCAAAAGGATTAAAAAGAGCTTTCTATGATAAATTGATGGAAGAAATAGCTTTGACCTTGGGGGATGAACAATGGCTACAAGAAATATAGATAATGTAATAGAAAAAGCCTGGATTGAACTTGCAAAAGAAAACATATTTTATTCAAATGCAAGAATGAGATTTACCCATGTTGAAAGTGAAACCGTTAGAACCATAAAATTGATAATAGGTTCTGATGGGAATTTTAAACTGGTATATAATCCAAGAAGAATATACAATAAAGGCGTCGCTTTCACAAAAGCACTCATAAAACATGAGCTTTTTCATATAATATTTGGTCATATATTTATAAAAATAAAAAATAAAAGAGAAAAAAGCATTTGGGATTTAGCTATGGATGCATCAGTTAACCAATATATTAGAGAGTTTGATGCAATGGCTGAACCGCTTGATACAATGTTATCAGAAGGGCACGCTCCAGATGGCGAATTTATGTTTGTCACAGCTCCACCTGATATGCTAAATAAAACAGCTGAAGAATATTTTGAATATGCCATGAAATTTTTTGAAGACAACAAATTAATTGATCTTGAAGAGATAGAAGATAAAAGAAATGAAACAGATTCTCATGAATTTGAATCAGAAATAACTCAAGAGATGGCTTTTGATATTGTAAGTGAATTTGTTCAAAAATCTTATGATAAAAGTGCTGGTGACACATTAGAACCACTTGAAATAGCTCACAAGGTGATAACCGGGAAATCCAAGCTGGATTGGAAAACCATATTAAGACGATTTTTTGGAAGTTCTGTAGTAACTGATGAATATAGAACCATAATGAGACCTAATAGAAGATATGATTCTCAACCAGGCTGGAGAAAAATCAGAGGCCCTGAAGTTGCTGTTATAGTAGATACCAGTGGTTCTATAGTAGAAGATGAATATGATAGTTTTTTTTCTGAAATAGAGGAAATAACACGAACTCTTGGTGGGACTTTACACCTTATTCAAGCTGATAGCAAAGTACAATCAACTCAAAAATATGTTAAAGGCAAATGGAAAAATTTAACTTTAAAAGGTAAAGGTTCTACTGATTTACAACCTGCAATAGATTACGTGGAAGAATCATTGAGACCAGAAGGAATAATTGTTTTCACAGATGGTTTTACAGAGATGCCAAATATAAAAAGAAGATCTTTATTTGTATTATCCAAAAATTATAATCCAGATTTTTTTAATCAATCAATACAATATTATGGCACAAAATCAGCGATTATAATGAATTAAAAACAAATGCAC
>JAALLR010000064.1_pt1 | contig 39755 bp, 31 predicted proteins | sample 7245931 | NCBI WGS metagenome assembly JAALLR01 (sample SAMN13049201, study PRJNA578106) | oil field metagenome | isolation source: filtered produced water from oil reservoir B9 | place: USA:offshore Texas | collected 2016 | reverse complement strand
TACCTGGGTAACCCCCTTTTTTGCCAGCTCTTCTCCCAGGACTATGGCGTTCAGCTGCTTGAAGCGCACCACGCGGGGGCTTTCCGACGCCAGTTTCGCCAGGGCATCGGGGACGGTCCGTGCTCTGACGCTGAGCACGATAACCGGCGGTTCATTGCCGCCTCCTCCCCCCGTTCCCCCTGCTCCACCTGCCAGCGCCCGCGGGTTGACGATCTGGAAGGAAACCAGCAGCTCCTGGGGGCTGATAAAGTCAACCCCGACAACAGAAATAAAGCTCATCTGTTCGATTTCTACTGCGCTCCAGCATCCGGAACACCCAAAAGCAAGTAAAAATAACAGCAAAAGAAAGACTGCCCCCACCTTAGTCTTGGGGAAAAGCGCCCTCCTCATTTTTTCCGCCCCCCTTTTCAGATTTTCCCCGTCGCCAAAAGGAAACAATGTAGAGCAAGAGCGTTATCCCCCCCAGCACGGTTATAGAGAGAAGAGGAAAATAGTACTGAAGGAAAATCCGGACCTGGTTGCTGTTGCTCCACCCCAACACAGATATCCCCGTCAGGAGAAAAGCAAACGGCAAGACCAAAGGGCGATAGTCCTTTAAGCCGAAAACCTCTGCAAAGGTCAGCACAGAGATGTAATAAAAAGCCATCACTTTAAGGGAGATGGTCGCCACCCAAACCCCTACTACCAGGGATTCCAGGCGATCGATAAAAATGCCCAAATGCACGCTTTTGGCCAGCTCAAAACTCGGAAAGAGAAAGCGGGAGGTCTCTTCGTATCCGAAGAGAGCGATTAACCCCACAACATCGACCAGCATGGTAATGGTGAGGATCAGGCTCACCGCAAGGACAATCTTCCTGTCCTGCCCGGAGGTCTGCAAATTGGGAAAAATCATCAACAGAAACGCCCCCTCGGCGAAGAAGCCGAAGAGAATCATGGCGCCGCGCAGCACATCGGAGAAGGAGCGCTCAAAAAGCGGTTTCAGTTGATAAAAATCCATATCCGGAATCCCCAGACCAATGAACACGACGGCGATCAGTACAGACAGGGGAAAAATGATCTCGTTCACCCGGCTGAAAACCTCCAGCCCCAGATAGACCCCGTAGGCGGCCAGCCCCACCATCAGGATCGTAAAAACAACCAAGGGGGTTTCCGGCATCGCTTCGGTAACCAACATATCACCGAAGGAACGGACGATATAGGAGTTGAGGTAGAGAAAAAAGAGTCCGAAGATGATCCCCAGCAGCCTGCCTGCCCAAGGCCCAACAAGGTCAATGCTGTATTCGACAAGGTTCTTATGGGAGAAGCGCCGTCCCAGGGAAAAAACGACCAATCCGAAAACAATACCGAAAAAGCCGGCGACAAGGACGGCCAGCCAGGCATCCTGTCCCGCCGTCCCTGTCAAAAAAGCAGGAGCTATCAAAACCATGCTGGCCAGTATGGTGTTTGCAGTTAAGAAGATTACCTGACTCCAGGAAATTCTGCCTTTTTCGATACCCATTTTTCCCCCGCAATCCCCTTCGCGATCAATAAAAATTTATTGGGCCGCCATTCGGGCAACCGCCGAAAACAATGCTAAACTCTAAAGGCGATTCAACCCCCTACCCGTCACTTTGATTGGCTCAGCCCCCGGCGTCCCCTTCATCCCCACCACCCGGCCTCCGGTCGGGCTCCGGCCGCTGGGCAGGTGCCTGCCTCCTTTCGTCAGGGGACCGGGAGAGAAGCGGCCTCTGGTCCATTTTCCACCAGGGGGAGCGCCAGAAGACATCTTGCCATTCTCGGGGCACTGCCGGTGCCAGCGGATAGAGGTAAGGCACCCCGAAGGACCGAAGTGATGCCAGGTGCAGCAAAAGAAATACCAGGCCCCAGAAAATCCCCACCAGCCCGAACGACCCGGCCAGCAGGAGGAAGGGGTAGCGCAGGAACCTGATGGTCAGGGATGCGGAATAATTGGGAACGAGAAAAGAGGCAACGGCAGTCAAGGCGACAACGATCACCATAAAGGGGCTGACAATCCCGGCAGCCACCGCTGCCTGACCGAGGACAAGGGCGCCGACAACACCCAGGGCCTGCCCAATGGAACGCGGCATGCGCGTCCCCGCCTCCCTGAGCAGATCAAAGGTGACCTCCATCATCAGCGCTTCAATAACGGCGGGGAAGGGAACGCCCTCCCGCCCGGCCGCCATGCTGAGGGCGAGACCGGTAGGGATCATCTCCTGGTGGAAGGTGGTTAAGGCTACGTATAATGATGGTAAGGTGACCGTAAAGATCAGAGCCAGCCAGCGGATGGGGCGGATGTAGTCATTCCCCTCGTAATAATCCTCAGGGGACTGCAGGAACTCGCTGAACACCGCCGGAACGATGAGGGCAAAGGGTGTGGTGTCCACGATAATGGCCGCCCGCCCCTCCAGGAGCGCCGCAGCAACTTTGTCCGGTCTTTCGGTGCGGTCCAGGAGGGAAAAGAACGTTTTATAGTTGTCCTTGATGAAGTCCTCCAAGTAGCCGGACTCCAAAACGCCATCGGTATCGATGGATTCCAGCCTGTTCTTGACTTCGGTGACGAGAGCCGGGTTCACCAGGCCGTCAATGTAGGCCACACAGACGTCGGTTTTGGTGAACCTGCCGATGCTCATCATATCGAAGCGCAAACGGGGCGATTTGATCCGCCGCCGCAGCAGAGCGGTATTGAAGCGAATGGTTTCCGTAAAACCCTCCCGCGGCCCCCTGGCGAAGGCCTCCGCCTTCGGCTCTTCAACAGACCGGGATGGCCACCCTCTAACTTCTACGGCTAGTGCTTTCTCCGAACCATCGATAAACAGAGCGGCAAAACCCGACAGCACCAGATCCAGCAGCTTGCCGATCTCTTTTTCCTCTTTGACGCTGTAAAAGGTCACCAGCCAGTGGACGATCAGGTCATAAGGGTTCGCCGGCAGCACTTCCGAACCATCCTGTTCCAAAGTGCGCAGGACAAAGGGCTTGAGAACCGATTCGCTGATGGAGTTTCTGTCGACAAGGCCGTCGACAAAGACCAGGGCAACCCGGATCTCCTTGCTGGCCCCAAAGTGGAACTGGCGAATTACAAAGTCGCTGCTATCGCCGAAAAGCTTTTTCATCAATTCAACATTCCTGTCCAGATCGGGGTTGACCGGCAATTTTAAAATCTCCTCTTCAGGCCGGAGCCTTTTCAGCTTCGCCTCCATCCGGCGCTTTCTAATATCTTCCGGTTTCAGCGGTTTGCGCAAAGTACGGAACAAGCGGCCCTGCACCTCCTGCCTTCTTTAATTAGCATGATCAGAGCCTCAAGATTTTATGTCCCATTAATCCATAAAAAAAGCCCCCCGTGGCTTACCAACAAAGGGGCTTCAGGATCGTTTCGCCGTTTTCGGAGATAAGCTCCAATAAGGTTTAAATGGCGCCTTCCCCCCTCTCTCCGGTGCGGATCCGGATCACATCCACTACCGGCATCACAAAGATCTTCCCGTCCCCGGGTTCACCGGTCCGGGCGGCTTTGATCACGGCGTTTTTAACCTTTTCCAGATCCTCTTCCCTGATCAAGATCTCTACCTTTTTCTTAGGAAGAAAGGGTATGATGTACGACCGCCCGCGGAATTGTTCCTGAATTCCATTTTGCTGCCCCCGTCCCTCGATTGACATAATCGACAAACCCGGGTAACCGGTACCTTTGAGCGCTTCAATTACCTCTTCAACTCTTTCCTCTCGAACGATAATCTCCAATTTGAACAAGAAAACCCCTCCTTTCTGCAACTCATACCTTCAATCCTCAAAATCATCATTATACATTTAACATCGTTGTGCGCTGGCGCTGAAACTCCGGATAGGCCGGAGTCCCATGTTCGGGGACATCCAGACCGATCAACTCTTCCTCCGGGGATACCCTGATACCGAAGAGCAGATCCATACCCTTGAACATCAAGTAGCCCAACCCGAAAGCCCACACCGCAACACAGACAACACCGATGAGCTGGGCGAACAGCTGACCGAAGCCTCCCCCATAGAAAAGTCCTGTAACAAAGGGCGTTTCGGTGGAATAGATGCCGTAAGTGCCGTCGGCAAACAACCCAACGCTGATCAAACCCCAGATCCCGCAAAAGCCGTGAACGCTCACCGCACCCACGGGATCATCAACCCCCCGGGATTCCAGGAAGTATACGCCGGCCACGACGATGAGTCCGGCAAGTGCTCCGATTACCACGGCCGCCCATGCTTCCACCCAGGCACAGGGCGCAGTGACGGCCACCAGTCCGCCCAGGGTGCCGTTTAAGGCCATACCCAGGTCCCACTTCCGGGTTTTAAGGTATACTACAATCAATGCCGTCAGAGCGCCCGCCGCCGCAGCCAGGTTCGTGTTCACGGCCACCACGGCAATTCTGAGATGATGGGCGCTAAAGGTGCTGCCGGGGTTAAACCCAAACCAGCCGAACCAGAGAATAAAGGTGCCCAGTGCGGCAAGAGCCATGTTATGGCCGATAATGGGGCGCGGCTTGCCGTCCCGCCCGTACTTGCCGAAACGGGGCCCGAGTACGATGGCACCCGCCAGGCCGACCATCCCGCCGACGGCGTGAACCACCCCGGAACCTGCAAAGTCCAAATGCCCCAGGCCAAACGGCAGCTGCGAGAGCCAGCCGCCGCCCCATACCCAGTGGGCGTAAATGGGGTAAATGATCAGGCTGACGAAAAAGGTATAGAGCAGATAAGCCGGGAACTTGAGCCGTTCGGCAACCGCCCCGGAAACGATCGTGGCCGCAGTGCCACAGAAGACCAGTTGCCAGAAGAAATCAAGGTAAACCCCCACATCATAGGCATCTCCGTGAAGAAACCAGTTTCCCGTTCCGATAAACCCCGCCACATCCTTGCCTTTGAGGAATCCGTAACCAACGGCAAACAAAACGAGGGAGGCCACAACGAAGTCGATCAGGTTCTTGCTGAGCAGGTTTGTGGCGTTCTTGGCCCTGCAGAACCCGGCCTCCACCATCGCAAAACCCGCCTGCATAAAGAAGACCAGAAATCCTGAGATTAGCACCCAGATGTAGTCAACAGGAGCATCCCCATTCCCCTTCAAGGTTTCCGCTCCCGTGGGGTCGGCCGCCAGAGCCGTTGAGGCTAAACCGAAAACCAGCCCTACCAGAAGAAGAATCTTGAAGATCACCGGCACGGCACACGCCTTTTTCATCTCATCCACCTCCACCAGAATAAATCTTTTCCTTGCCGGTTATATAAACAGACTATCTACCGCTTCCAAATACCTTCCCGCTACAGTAACCACCCCCTTTTTTTCTTAAGAACAGCTCAAAATAAAAACCCCTCGTCAGGAACGCCGTCGTTCCCTAACAGGGGCATCACTGCCTGCCCGGTAACGCCGTCAGGCCTTTCCGACATTTTCCCGCAAAACCCGGGGAAAGAGGGAGTCCCCGTCTTCTTTTACGGGGACTCCTTCATCCCGGATCATCCGGCTTCATTACCGAAACATTTATTTGCTTAACATCCTACACGATATTTTTCAAAATACAACCCCTCACCGCCAGGTATACTTGTATACTTTTCAAGGCACCTCCACACCGGAGGGAGAGGAGCAACGGCGGCCAAGCCGTGAAGAAGGTCATAATAAAATGCTATGCATAATATATTGCGAAAAGGCTCATCGGATCACGGCAAATGTGATCCCGGCAACGGCGCCGGATACTTTTAAAGTTCGGCGCCTTTTATTATTGGAAACACAAGTGAAAGGAGCGGAAAGGCCGATGTGTGGAATCGCAGGCTGGATTGACTGGAAGAGGGATCTGAGAAAACGGCTGCCGGAACTGAAGGTGATGCAAGAAACCCTCGTCAACCGGGGGCCCGATGCCGGAGGGATGTGGATCTCCCCGCGGGCTGCCCTGGTTCATCGCCGGCTGATCGTGGTCGACCCCAGGGGCGGCGGGCAGCCTATGGTGAGGAAACGCGGAAAGCAGCGGTACATCCTGGTCTATAACGGGGAGCTGTATAACACCAACGAGCTGCGCCGCGAACTGGAGCAGCGCGGCCATATTTTTTTCGGTCACTCCGACACCGAGGTGCTGCTGGCATCCTTTATCGAATGGGGGAAGAACTGCGTAGAAAGGCTCAACGGCATCTTTGCCTTCGGCATCTGGGATGAAACCGAACAGAGCCTGTTCCTGGCGCGCGACCGACTGGGAGTTAAACCGCTTTTCTATGCCGAAAGAAACGGCTCTTTCATCTTTGGCTCGGAAATCAAGACCCTCCTGGCCAATCCCACGATTCACCCGGAGGTGGATAGCGAGGGGCTGGCAGAAATCTTTGTCATGGGGCCCGCCAGGACACCGGGACACGGCATCTTTCGGGGGATCAAGGAGCTCAAACCGGGATACTGGCTTATCTATGACCGCAGGGGGGTCAGGACCTCCCCTTATTGGCGGCTGGAAAGCCGTCCTCATCCCGATGACCTGGAAACAACCGCCGCCAAAGTGCGCAACCTCCTTCAGGATGCCGCTGAAAGGCAGCTCATGGCCGACGTGCCGGTCTGCATTCTGCTTTCAGGAGGCCTCGATTCCAGCGCTATTGCCGCCTTCGCCAGCGAGGCCTTGTCGCATAGCGGTACAGGCGCTCTGAACACCTATTCGGTGGACTATGTCGACAACAACCGGTTTTTCCGGCCCAACCAGTTTGAGGCCGGTGCCGACTCCCCTTGGGTCCGGAGAGTCTCCACATTCCTGAAGAGCAATCATCACGATATCGTCATTGACACTCCCGATCTGGTTGATGCTTTGGGAAGCGCCCTGCGGGCGCGCGACCTGCCGGGAATGGCTGACGTCGATGCCTCCCTGCTCCTGTTTTGCCGGGAGATCAAAAAAGAGGCCACAGTCGCCCTCTCCGGTGAAGCTGCGGACGAGATCTTCGGCGGCTACCCCTGGTTTTACAATCAGGAGAGCATCGCTAACAACGGCTTCCCCTGGATCCGCATGCTCCCTGAGCGGATGCGCCTGCTCTCGCCGAATCTAGTCGAGAGGATACAGCCGCAAGAGTATCTGTCAGCAAGGTACCGGGAGGCCCTGGCGGAAGTACCGCACCTGGAGGGGGAGGAACCTTACGAAAAAAGGATGCGGGAACTTCTCTATTTGAACATCACCAGATTCATGCCGATCCTGCTCGACCGCAAGGACCGGATGAGCATGGCTACCGGGCTGGAGGTAAGAGTCCCCTACTGCGACCACCGCCTGGTCGAATACGTCTGGAATATTCCCTGGAGAATGAAGACCTGCGGCAAGATGCCAAAGGGGATCCTGCGAAGGGCGCTCAGAGGAATACTGCCCGATGATGTTCTCAACCGGCGCAAGAGTCCCTACCCGAAGACCCATCATCCCGCTTTTCTGGAAGCAGTGCGTTCACTCGCCCTCCAGGTGATCTCCGACCCCAATTCCCCCCTGCTTCCGCTAATCAACCGTGAGGCGGTCCGACAGGTCATTCTGTCCTCTGCCCGGGATTTCAATCCGGCATGGTTCAGCCAGCTCATGGGAGGCGCCCAGTACCTGGCCTACCTGGTACAGGTAGATATGTGGTTGCGGGACTATCATGTGGTCATTGTATGAGTCTCGCAATGTATCATGTATATTTGCCTCGCAGACCCCACTTTGGCGTTGACAGCTCTCAAGATCCGGCTATAATAAAGATTGAAAAAAGAACAGTCTTCGTTCAGGCGATGTTGTCTGTACCGGGGTAATGAAGCCCTCCTATGCGACAGGGGGGCTTTCGTCATTTTCGGAGCAAGGGGGCTCCTGCCGCAGTGCTGCCGGCAGGAGTTCTTTATTGGTCTGCGGGGAGGTGACAACCGGAAGTCTGGTTAAGCCGAATTGAACTTTGGGCTCAACAAACAACAAGGAGGTAAGATGATGAAACCGGAGGAAGTAGTAGCCTTAGTGAAGGAAAAAGGAATTCAGTTCGTCGATATGAAATTCAACGACTTACCCGGCCTCTGGCAGCACTTCACGATTCCGGCCGGGGAACTGACGGATGAGGTCTTCAGGGAAGGGCTGGGCTTTGACGGCTCCAGCATTCGCGGCTTTCAAGAGATCCAGGAAAGCGACATGATCCTGATTCCGGACCCCGACACGGCAATCGTCGATCCGATCTGCAGTGTTCCCACCCTGTCTCTGATCTGTGACATCTACGACCCGATCACAAAAGAACCCTATACCAGGGATCCCCGCTATGTGGCGAAAAAGGCCGAGTCCTACCTCAAGGGTTCGGGCATCGCCGATACCAGCTACTGGGGCCCGGAAATGGAATTTTTCATTTTCGACGATGTGCGCTTTGACCAGACTGTGCATTGCGGATACTATTTCGTCGACTCCATCGAAGGGGAATGGAACACAGGGCGCGAAGAAAAGCCGAACCTGGGCTACAAACCCCGCTATAAGGAGGGTTATTTTCCGGTTCCTCCCCACGATTCCCTGCATGACCTGCGCAGCGAAATCGTCCTTGCCATGCTCGAAGCCGGGAACGGCATTGAAGTACACCACCATGAGGTGGCCAGCGGGGGGCAGGGGGAAATCGATATGAAGTTCGATACCCTGACCAGAATGGCCGATAAATGCATGAAATACAAGTACATCGTCAAGAATATCGCCAGACGCCACAACAAGGTAGCCACATTTATGCCCAAACCGCTTTTCCAGGATAACGGTTCGGGAATGCACACCCATCAGTCCCTTTGGAAAGATGGGACCAACCTCTTCTTCGACCCCGACAGCTATGCTCAGATCAGTCAAATCGCCAGGTATTACATCGGCGGACTGCTGGAGCACGCCCCGGCACTGATGGCCTTCTGCGCCCCCACAACCAACTCCTACAAAAGGCTGGTTCCCGGTTTCGAAGCCCCCGTCAATCTGACTTACTCTTCACGGAACAGAAGTGCCGCCATCCGGATTCCGATGTACTCAAACAACCCTAAAAGCAAACGCATCGAATTTCGCCCTCCCGACTGTACCTGCAACCCCTATCTGGCCTTCGCCGCCATGCTGATGGCAGGTCTCGACGGGATTGAAAGGGAGATCGACCCCGGTGAACCGATAGAAAAAAACATTTATCAACTGGAAGGCCGGGACGCGCAAAAAATCAGAACCGTTCCGGGGTCGCTGGAAGAATCACTGATCGCCCTGGAGCAGGACCATGACTTCCTGCTGAAAGGAAACGTCTTTACTGCGGACCTGCTCGACGTCTGGATCAGGTACAAACGAGAACGGGAGATCGATGCCATCAGGCTGCGCCCTCATCCATACGAATTCCACCTCTATTTTGACCTTTAAAGGGGGAGTAGCCGTGCGCCTCGCCCTTGCCCAAATCAATTCCACAGTGGGGGATCTGGCCGGTAATTTGCAAAAAATTACCGGCTTTGCCCGTCAAGCGGCAGCCCGGGGGGCGGACCTGATCTGCTTCCCGGAACTGGCCCTCACCGGATATCCCCCAGAGGACCTGCTCCTCAAAACCAGCTTCCTGGCAGCCGCCAGCAACTCCCTCGAGAAACTGGCAGGTTTTACGAGGAACCTGGAACCGGTTATCGTCGTCGGCTGCATCGATGTTCGGGAGGGCAACGTCTATAATGCGGCGGCGCTCCTGCACAAAGGCTCCCTTGTTGATGTCTACCATAAAAACTATCTCCCCAACTACGGTGTCTTCGATGAGAAACGCTATTTCCAAAGTGGAAGGGGGGGCCTCGTTTTCACCTGTGCCGGGGTCAACGTGGGACTTACCATTTGCGAGGACCTCTGGCATCCGCTGGGCTCCGCCCTTCTAGAAACCCACTGCGGAGGGGCGGAAATCATCCTCAATCTGAGCGCTTCCCCTTACCATCGGGGCAAGCATCACCGGCGGAAAGAGATGATGGCCGTAAGGGCTGCCGACCACACCTGTTTTCTGGCTTTCGTGAACCTCGTCGGCGGCCAGGATGAGCTGGTCTTTGACGGGAACAGCATGATTTTCGATGAACAGGGGAGGCTGATCGGGAAAGGTGCCTCCTTCCGGGAAGACCTCCTCTTCGCTGACATCACTGCAGAAAGGATACTCCGCACCCGGCTTCACGATATCCGCCACCGGGAGCTCAAAACGCCCCCCGGCCAACCGCAGCAGGAGTTGCGCAGGGTTTTCATTTCCGGCCGCTCCGGGAGAGCTTACCCCCCGCTGAAAACGGGAAAACCAAACCGGGAAGAGAACGAGCAGGAGGAAGCGGAGATCTACGCGGCCCTGGTCCTGGGTGTCCGGGATTATCTTGATAAAAACGGGTTCAGGCGCGCCTTTATCGGGTTGAGCGGCGGGATCGATTCCTCCCTGACCGCCGCCGTCGCCGTCGATGCCTTAGGGCGGGAGCGGATAACCGGAATCTTCATGCCATCGCCGTTCACCTCCCGGGAAAGCGCTGAGGACGCCCGGGAGCTGGCAGCAAACCTGGACATCGATCTCCTTACCATTCCCATCGAAGAGATTTTCGATGCCTACATCAAAATCCTCAACCCCGCCTGCGGCTGCCGGATCGCCGACATCACCATGCAGAACATCCAGGCGCGGATCAGGGGAAACATCCTCATGGCCCTGGCCAACCAATACGGCGGAATCGTCCTGACGACTGGGAACAAAAGCGAGCTCAGCGTCGGCTACGCCACCCTGTACGGAGATATGGCCGGGGGATTTGCGGTTCTGAAGGATCTCCCGAAAACACTCGTTTATCGCCTGGCCCGTTACCGGAATATGATTGCCGGAAGAGACATTATCCCGCAAAGGGTGCTGAAAAAGGCACCGACCGCCGAGCTGCGGGAAAATCAGAAGGATGAGGATGACCTGCCGCCCTATTCCATCCTCGATCAGATCATCGAGCAGTACGTGGAAGAAGACCTGAGCCTTGAGGAAATGATCGCCGCCGGTAGCGATCCGGGGCAGACGCGCAGGATAATTGCCATGATCGACGGAAATGAATACAAGAGGCGGCAGGCACCTCCAGGCGTCCGGATCACCCCCCGGGCCTTCGGCAAGGACAGGCGGATGCCCATCACCTGCAAGTTTCACGAAGATTATTGCAAAAGCTGACCCCCTGAGGTTCGCCGCTCACCTCCGGTGAAGAGGGGCTACCCGCCGCCCCTTTTTAGCCAGGAGCGACAGGAAGCCAAAAAGCGGGCCGCAGCCTGAGTGGAAGATGAAAAGTGAAAGTGCAGGTAAGTAGCGAGGAGATTGCCGGAGGCATAACCATCACGTCTTACCAGGCGGTTCCCCTTTCGGAAGGAAAACGCCCAGGGGAAAGGTTCCCCATCAGGGATAAAAGATGAATAATGAAACTCGTGACCTCGCAGCACTTCTCCCGACCGGCAGAGGACATTGTCGGAAAGGGCAGGAGCTTCAACATACCCTATCCCGGTAAGATGCTTTTCCATGCGGCACGAGCCCGGCACCAACCCCACCATGGGATAGGCATCCCCCCGGCCGTCAAAAATTTGCCTGCAGAGGTACATAAACCCACCGCACTCAGCATAGATGGGCATCCCTTCGGCGTGGGCACGGCGCAGGCAGCGCATCATTTCCCTGTTTTCCGCCAGCTGCCGGCAGAAAAGCTCCGGAAACCCCCCTCCCAGGAGGATTCCCCCGATACCTGCCGGCAGTCTCCGGTCACGAAGGGGGCTGAAAGGAACCAGATCCCCTCCCAGCCTCTCCAACAGGTCCAACCCGTCCCTGTAATAAAAATGGAAGGCCTCATCCCAGGCGTACGCCAGGAGCACCCTCTCACCATCCGGCGGAGGAGGTTCCTGGATATTGAATCTTTTCGCAGCGGCAGAGAGACAATCACCAGCGGCAGACCGCCCTTTGCAGCAGGAACCGCACCCTGAAGAAGCACTTGCGGCTAACCGGACAATCCCGTCCAGGTCAACTTGAGCCGAAACCGCCTCTACCAGCTTCGGAAGAACCTGCTTTACCTGCTGCTGTTCGGTGACAGGTACAAGACCGAGATGCCGCTCTTTTAAAGAAGGGATACTCCCCTCCCGGATTGCCCCCAGCACCGGGATATTCCCCGCCTCCCGGAAGCTCTCCCGCAACAGCTCCAGGTGCCCGGACCCCTGCACGCGGTTGAGGATCACCCCTGCCAGGGGAAGCTGCGGGTCAAAGGCGCGGCACCCCAAATACTCCGCAACCGCGCTCCGCGCCTGCGCCTGCACATCTATAACAAGCACAACGGGGCAATCCAGCAGTTTGGCCATTTCGGCGCTGCTCCCCCTTTCCCCACCCCCCTGCAGGCCGTCAAAGACCCCCATCACCCCCTCGATGACGGCAATGTCCTTACCGGCTACCGCCCTCCCGAACAACTCACACACCCCGCCAGGGGAGAGCAGCCAGGCATCGAGGTTGCGCGAAGCCGCACCCGTTACGGCAGTATGATAGCCGGGATCGATAAAATCGGGGCCTACCTTGAACCCCTGGACGCGATAGCCGCGGGCGGTCAGGGCTCCCATCAGGCCCGTAGCGATACTCGTTTTTCCCGCTCCGCTGCGAACGGCGGCGATCATCAGGCGCGGTACCTTCATCATCATCATCATCTTCCCCCTTCACGTTCTCCTCTCTGCCGGGCACCAGGGTTATCCGAAAAGCCCCTTAAGTAAGGTAGCAGACCACCTGCCGCCTTTCCAGATCGGCATCAAGCCGCACGCTCCGCTGCAAGGAAGGGGCATCTATCACCTTGATGACATGCTCCCAATTACCGTATTCCGGCAGCAATGCCGCCAGATTGTTGGGGGCGTTACCAAGCGCTTCTTTTTGCAGGATACAACCGGCCTTATCCGGAAACAGGGCCACATAGAAAATGTTCCTCTCCACAAGGTTGCTGAAGAAGTGCGTGCCGAAGGACAGTTCCGGCATGTAACCATCCCCCGCCATCTCCACAATTACTGCTGCGTTACATATTTCAGTAAAGGAAACCGGCACACCCAGAAAAGGAGTGCTACTTCCCCAACGCCCCGGCCCCATCAGCATCAAAGGGAAAGCCCTCCGATCGGCGTGCAGGCGGTTCAGAAGTCCGACCAAACGCGCCACCTGATACCTTTCGGACACCGCAAGGAGACCGTAGGCGGCGGGATCGATGTAAACAATTCGCTGCAAGCTCAGGGAGGTAGTGTCGCCCATAAAACTGTCACGGGCTAAAAAAATGACATCTTCGGGGGCGATGGCTTCGCGATCAAGGCGGGCACCTCCCCTCCCCCACTGCCGAAAAGGGCGACACTGCAGAAGGTTGATCCGCATCCCCAGATCCTTCCGGAAATTCACAGTAAATTCAATGCTTACCGGGGATCCGTAGGCGCTTTCCAGCGTCTGCAGCATCTTCTTCATCAGGAGCGGAAATTCCGTCTCTTTCAGAAGCCCCTGAAAGGTCAGGACCCAGGCCTCGGGTTTCTGATGCCCGAGGTCAGCCATTCTTTGCTCTGTTTCGTAATCACGCTCCGCAAACAGTTCCCAGCCATTAATCCCATCTTTCAGAAAGAGGATGTCGCTGAGCAGTAGGGTCTCCTTCTCGTTAGTGGCCGTATTCAAGAGATCAACCCTGCGCTGGGAATACCTGATGATGTCCTCTGGCCCGGAGTCAGGGCGCAGTAAAGGGCGGTCCAGCGCCACCAATCTGGGGTAATCATCCCCTACGCGCTCCACTGCCCGCGTGCCCAGTCCTAAAACCAGCCTCACCATTCCTGCCTTCTGATCGAGATCATCCCTCCAGATATAGAGATTGCGGGAGAGGGCCACCCCAGCGAGATCCGGAAAGAAATACCTGCCGTGATGGGAACCGGAAACCCTCTGCACCAGCAAGGCCATCTGCTCATCACTAGGAGCTGTTCCCTCCCGGAATCGACAGGATAAAGCTTCCCTGCTCACGGTGCTGGCATAAACCCTCTTCACCCCCTCCTCAAAAGCGAGGTAGCGTTCCTCCGGATCACCTTGATTGACGCAGAAAACGCTTTCGTATTTTCCGGCAAAACTATTGCCGAAACCGTCCTCGAACAGACCGCTGGAGCGAACGATAATCGGAAACTGGCCGTAATACTCCAGCATCTGCTGAAACTGTTCCCTGATGATAGCCGGTAGCACGCCTCCCATAATCCTTTTCCTTAACTCCTCGGCGGCGCAGCAATGTTCCTCCCTCAAATTCACGAGCAAAGGCCAGCACCCATTTTCGACCAGATAGGTGTAATAAACGTCTGAACCGACGAAAAAGGAATCATGGGCCTCCAGCCAGCGCGGCCAATCATTGTTTTCGTCAGACATCAGGATCTTGCGGGCCAGCAGCATGCCTGCGGCCTTGCCCCCGATGAACCCGGAGCCTATCAAACGGTCACTTATTTTCAATAAATCCTCAAGGGAAAAGTACCTAACAGCCAGCGACAGCAATCTTTCATCCCGTCCGAGCATCATCTTACAGAGCCGCTCGATCATCGGCCGTTCCTCCGGAACGGCAGCAGGATCCCCCTTTTTCAGCCTTTCCCTTAAATCCCGGGCCTTCAGGAAAACCCTGTCCCAGTAGTCCAGCTTGCGTTCCGTACTGCCGGAGACTGTGTTCCGGCTCAGCGAAAAAAGGGCGGCGGCTTCACCGCTGGTAATGGCTGTAAAGTCGGCACCCATCAGGACATGGGGTAAAAACATCGTGGGGGTGCGCCTGTTCCAGACCTTGAGGGGGTGGATGTAAACCCGGCCATCATGGATGCAGAGATCGATCAACACCTGGGTCGTCTTCCGGATGCGGGCAATTGTTTGCAAGGAATGCCTTCCCCTCAAGACCGCAAAATAACCGATGGCTTTAAGCTCAAAAAGGTAGGGGCAGATGATCCTGAAAAAATTGCCGATCATCAGGTCGGTGGACCAGGCTACATGCAGATCGGACAAACAGTCGAAAATGTAGCAGGCTCCTTCTCCCCCTTCCGAGACGGCCTTTTGAGCTTCAACTACAAATGCCTCGAATCCCCTGTCGGCACTCAAATGATAAACCCTCACACCCGGTAGGTCGGTGATTATTTGCGGGTGCTCCCCAAAGCGCAAGTAAACAACCCTCCGCCCATCCGCCACCGCCCGGCGGGCGAAAGACTCCGCAAAATGACGGTAGCCCTCAACCTCATCTACCTGCCATACCACATTGTCCCCCGGCCGTAGATGATCCAGAATCCTGTCCAGACCGGAGATACCCGTGGATACCCGCTCAAGGAAACCCGAACCCATGAGGAAAGCGCACCCCCTCTCATAAGCCCGTGTACAGTCCGGCATAGGGACGATTTCCCCTGGGGACAAGCTTTTGAAAAGCCGAATCCAACAGCGCAGAGCGGTCAACCCCGAAATATTCACAAAATCTCTTGAAATAAGAATCAAGAAGCTTGATGTCACTCTCATCGAGCGGAACGGACAGAACATCCGGACTCAGCTGCTTTTCCTCCACCCTTCCCCTGATGTAAATACATCCCCCGTGCATGCCGGAACCGCAGTGGCTTCCGACAATTCTTCCCTCTCCCCGCAGTCCGAGGACAATAATCCGGCCGCCGGCCATGTACTCGCCCAAAAAGGCGCCGGCGTTATTACCGATGACGATAACCGGGCACTGGTCCCGGTATTCCTTCATGTGAATACCCACCCGGTATCCGACATTGTCCCGGACGAAGATCTCCCCCCCACGCATCCCGTAACCCAAAACGTCCCCGGCGCTGCCGTGGACAATTATCCTCCCGCCGTTCATGGTATTCCCCAAAACATCCTGGGCATTGCCGTGAATAACCAGTTCGGGCCCATCCAGGTAGCAGCCGGTATCGTTTCCCGGCGTACCGTTGATGATCAAACGCCGATCGCCCTGGAGACCCGCACCGATATAGTACTGGCCGTTGACACCATCCAGTGCCACCTGAGATGCCCCCCTTGCCAGGGCAGATCTCACCTCGGCGTTCAGTTCCCGGTAATGCTTGCCATTGGCCTTGATCAGAACCTCCAAGTAAGGTCACCCCTCTCCCACCGCCAGCTGAGGCGCACCTCTTCCGGCAGATCAACAAGACCGAAATCGCCCTTTAACAAACCTTCGCGGCCGTCTGCCAGAGGCGCCCTGCTCTTAATCAGAGCCGTCAGTATCCCTGCCCGGCCGATATCCCCGATACAGATATAACCCACAAGCCGGCCATCATGAAAGTTTAGGCGGCGGTAAATCTTCTCCGCTTCCTTCAGGTATTGAACAGCCTCCACCCCGGAGTCTTCAGAATTGCTGATGCCGGCCGTAGCGATCGCCAATCCGAAGAGGCTGACCGAATTCAGGGCCAACCCGCCGGGATAGACCGCCTCCTCACCGGCCATGTTCCGTCCGGCGGTTTCCCCCTGTTTATAGGCATTGGGCAGATTGGCAATCACCCTGCGCTGTTGTCGAACGATATCCCACCCTTCGGAAACATCCCCTGCTGCAAAGATGCCCGGCAGATTTGTCTGCAGATGGTTATCGACAATTATCCCTTGACCGACATCCACACCGGTGTCACTCACAACCTCCAGATTCGGCCGCACGCCAGTGGCCACGATCACGGCATCAACCGCTTGCGAGCACCCGTCGGCGAAGATTAAGCCCTCAACCTGAGAATCACCGGCAAGCTCCACAACCGGGACGCCCAGCTTAAAACCGATCCCGGATTCCGCCAGGTGCCTTTTGACAATCTCCGCTCCTGCCGGATCCAGAATGGCGCTTAAAAGACAGGAGGAAATATCGGCAACCAGCACCCGGGCACCCAGGTGGATTAGGGCTTCCGCTGCTTTCAATCCGGTCAATCCCCCACCGATCACCGCGCACCGGGAGCCCGGGGAGACATACTGGCGCAGTGCCCGGGCATCATCAAGCTTGTTAAAAAAGAAGACCCCTTTCTTCTCCATTCCCCCGATCGGGGGTGTTGCCGGACGGGAACCGGTGGCAATCAACAGCTGGTCATAAGGGAGCACCTCACCGCTTTCGAGGATTACCTCCTGCCGATCGGGATCTACCCTTCGAGCCCTGACACCCAGCCTGGCTTCTACCCGGTTGGCCGCGTAAAAGTCGGCCCCGCGATAGCCCATCTCGTTCTCGGCTACCCTCCCTTCCAGGTAGTAAGAAATCAACGGGCGGGAGTAGCAGGGATACGGTTCTTCCGCTATCAAGGTGATGGGATTCTTCCAATCGCTTCGCCTGATGCCCTCTACCGCCCCAATTGCCGCAGCTGAGTTGCCGATGATGAGATAGTTCGTCATCTATTCTTCCCCCCCGTCCGCCAATTCCAGAGCATCGTTCGGGCAACCGGCTACACAGGCCGGAACCTCCCGGATGCCCTGGCAGAGGTCGCACTTCGTCGCCACCATCCTCTTCCCCCCGGAAGGCCTGATTGCACCGTAGGGGCAGGAGACGATGCAGGTCCAGCAGCCGATACAGCGCTCCTGCGCAAGGACGACAACACCGCTGACCGGGTCAATCCTGAGAGCACCCGTCAGGCAGGACTTGACGCACTCCGGTTCCCTGCACTGGCGGCACGAAAGGGCAAAGGATGTTTCCCCCTTCTCTTCTACCAGCACCCTGGCAATCGGCCTTTCCTTTTGCAGCTTGAACGCCTTCCAGATGTCATGCGGATAAGACGAATGTGCTGTAATACAGTTGATTTCGCACAGGTGGCACCCAATGCAGACATCCTCTTTGCAAATAACCCTTTTGCTCATTTTCTTCCCACCTACTCTCCGGCAGCCTTGACTTGAAGTATCTCCAGTTCTCGCTCCGTCAGATCGACCCCCCGCAAGGCCAGGCGATTACCCCGTAAGCTTTCAATGGCGTTGATGCCCATTCCCCCGAGCATTTCCTTGATTTCATGCTTCCAGGCCCGGATCAGATTGGCCGCCCTGCGGGCACCGATATCCGGATTCAGCCGCTTCGCCAGATAAGGGTCGGTCGTGGCTATCCCCCAACTGCACTTCCCCCGGTAACACTTCTGACACATATGGCAACCGAGAGCGATGAGTGCAGCAGTGCCCAGATAGACCGCATCTGCTCCCAGAGCAATCGCTTTAACAACATCCGAACTGTTCCGGATCCCACCGGAGATCACCAGTGAAGCCTGATTGCGAATCCCCTCTTCCCGTAGCCGAGTGTCAACGGCAGCCAGCGCCAGTTCAATAGGGATGCCCACATTATCCCTTATCCGCAGGGGAGCTGCTCCGGTTCCTCCCCTAAAACCGTCAATAACGAGAATGTCCGCTCCGGCCCTGACCACACCGGAAGAGATGGCTGCCACATTATGAACTGCCGCAATCTTGACGGCGACAGGCTTTTGATACCCAGTAGCCTCTTTCAGCGAGTAAATCAGTTGCCGGAGGTCCTCGATGGAATAGATATCATGATGAGGAGCAGGAGAAATGGCATCGCTGCCCAGAGGGATCATGCGCGTCCTGCTGACTTCCTTGCCCACCTTGTGTCCGGGCAGATGCCCGCCGATACCCGGTTTGGCTCCCTGGCCGATTTTGATTTCCACAGCAGCGGCCTGATTGAGGTAATCGACGTTCACTCCAAACCGCCCCGAAGCCACCTGAACGATAAGGCGTTCTGCATAAGGAGCCAGATCGGGGTGCAGTCCGCCCTCCCCGCAGTTCCAGTAAATCCCCTCACTGACGGCAGCCCGCGCCAGGGATTTATGGGTATTCAAGCTTACCGCCCCAAAGGACATGGCGCTGAACATGATCGGAACATCCAGCTCCAGCTGCGGAGGTAAGTTCCCTTTGAGGACGCCATCACGCAGTTCAAGAGCATCCGGCTTGCGTCCCAGCATCGTCTTCAGCTCAACCGGCTCGCGCAGGGGATCAATGGAAGGATTGGTAACCTGGCTGGCGTTCAGCAAAAGGCGGTCCCAGTAAATCGGATAAGGACGGTCATTGCCCATACCGGTCAGCAAAACTCCGCCGGTTTCCGCCTGCAGGTAGATCTGGTCGATGTCGCTCCTCCGCCAGTTGTCATTGTCGGCATACTCCAAAGGCGATCTGCTAACAGTCAACGCCTTTGTCGGGCAGAAAACCACGCAGCGATGGCAGTTAACACACAAATCGTCATCGGAGATAATCTGTCCGGTTTCCTCATCCCAACGGTGGACGCCATAAGCGCACTGCCGCACACAAACCCGGCAGGCAATACAGCGTTCGGGGTCTCTATGGATCGTATATAACGCCGTTCTGAGACTCATCGCCATAAGCTCTCCCTCCTCACACAACCCGGCTGCTTCTAAAGCCGGCTCTCTGCCCGGCCGGATTTATCTTCCAACAGACCGTAGACAGGCTCTCCTCCCTTTGGCGCCCAGAGCAGATCAGGGCAGGGGCAGATCGCCCGAATAGCCGCTTCCTCGCTGGCAACAAAAACATAATCCCCCTTAACAGCGGCCACCAGGGGACGCAGCTTGATGCGGTCGTTCATGGCGATCATCCCCCAACGGCAGCCCACGATGATGGAAAAGGGGCCGTTCAAAAGAGCGCTGCCGTAGACCGCCCGGAGTGCCCGCCAGGTACGGGCGGACCCCTCATCCATCAGATCGATCTCCTCCCAAAAGGGTGCAGCCATGATCCCGAGCGCCGTCCGGAGAGGTAACCCGTCCTTCCTTACCAGGAGATCTAAAAGATAGGTAATCACCTCGGTGTCGGTCTGCAGGTTGCACCGGTAACCGCGCATCTCCAGGTATCTGCGGTTGGCGTCATAGGAAGAGATCTCGCCGTTATGCACGACCGCCCAATCCAGCAGTGTGAAGGGATGGGCGCCCCCCCACCAGCCCGGAGTATTGGTGGGAAACCTCCCATGGGCCATCCAGAGGTACGCCTGATAATCCTCCAGCCGGTAGAAATCCGCCACATCCTCCGGAAAACCGACCGCCTTGAATACGCCCATGTTTTTGCCACCGGAGGCCACGGTAGCTCCAGGAAATTCGCTGTTGATCCTCATGACACAGCGTGCCACATAATCCTCCTCATCGATCCCCGATAAGTGGCACCTGTCATCTTTTGGAAGAAGAAAATACCTCCAGATGTCAGGAGCATCTGAAATGAAGCGGTTCTTCCTGGTCGGGATCATTTCCGCGGCTTTAATCTGAAAATGCCGGCGCAGAAACTCTTCCGTTTCCTGGCGGGCGGCAGTAGTCCGGTAAAAAAGATGCAGGGCATAACAGTCCTTCATCTCCGGGTAGATGCCGTAACCCGCGAATCCTCCCCCTAAACCATTGGAACGGTTCCTCATATTAGCGATGGAACTAACGATTTTCTGGGCGGGGAAAACCTTCCCAGATCGGTTGATGATACCTGCCACGGCGCAACCAGACGGTATCCTTACTTCCCCTTCTTTCCTCATCTCTGCTCCCCCTGTTCAATAAACAAAAAGACGCCTTCGGATATTGCCTCATATCCAGAAGACGCCGTTGCCCTCTCCTTTAAGCTGGCGGGATACACCTTCGTACCCCGGATCTCATGTCATTTGTTAGCCGTATTATTAATCGAATTACCCCACCGGGAATAGAGAAACCTCAGACCTGGCCTACTTATTCCCTTCGATTTCACTCGCCAGGATAACAGCGGCAGCTATATCCTTCATCGGTACGCCCCTGTCCATACTCTGTTTCTGAAGCAGCCTGTAAGCGTCCTGCTCATCGAGCCGGAGGCTCTTCATCAAAATTCCCTTGGCCCTTTCGATCAGCTTGCGGTTATTCATGGCCTCTCTCAATTTATGCAAATCCTTGCGCAGGCTCTGGACGCGGTTCTTGTATAACATAACGGAATCTATTGCAGCAATAACACTCCTCCTGTCAACAGGTAACAACAGATAGTGAAAATCACGCACCTCCTGGGTGCTCAGGTCGCTCACCAGGAGCAACACCACTGACAGGTCGTCCTCTTCGACGATCCTGGCAGCTTCCAGAACACTTCCGCCGCTTAATTGAAGATCCATAATTACTAGATCGCAAGAGATGGTCCTGACTTTTCGGAGGAGATCGGGGACACTGGTGGCTTCGGCCAAAATCCGGCATCCGGACCCGGTGAGGATATCCTTCATACCCTCCCGCAATTCGTCGGAAGAAATGCCGAGCAGCACATTGATGTGAGGCACAACAGTTCCCCCTCCCATCCTGCCAAAAAAGGCATCCCTCCCGACAAACGCTCTGCCGGAGGGACGCCTTTGCCCCTTTACCTATCTGCTTTTAAAGAAATTATAGCATCCCCCGCAAGCATATCAAGAGATTGCCGCCGTAAATATTGTATACTTGTTCAGAAATGAATGGAGAAGCTTTCCCCGGGGAAGCTATCATTACACCGCAGTGTTCGTTCACAAGGTGAAGGCCGACCTAAAGGATGCTCTCTACCTGGAATATATCATTCTGCTGAGAGGGCCAAAGACGAATTCCACAACACTGGTTGGGTTAGGAAGGGGCAGGTCGAGGGCCAGGGCAACGGTGAGACCGACCCCGATGAAGAACAGGACACAGAAAGCGAAGAATTCACGGTGCATCTGCCGTTTTAACAGGCGCGGCACTTCGTACAGGGCAACCGCCGCTCCCGCCAAGAGGATCAACAGCACTTTTAAGAACATGATCCCAACACCCCCAATTATTGTTTAACGATGGAGGGTGATTTATTCCGGTTTCACACATTGAGCACCATTACGCTGAAGACCTGGGGTATGGCAGCGAACAATCAATCTTCCCACGGGCAAGACGCAGGAAACTTCCGGCGGCCAACGTCCAACTAAGCAAGGCGGAAGCGCAACCCAACCCAAGCACGAATGCGTTAGTATCCAGCCGGGGAAAAAAATAAAAGCAGGGATAACCCTGCTTGAGAGCAATGCCGCCAAAATGGCTTTCAAAATGGCTTTAAAGAAAGCGGCTTCCGTTGATCACCAGCCCGAAGCGGCAGTTGAGGAAGTTGGCCGCCCTCCGGCAGAGGAGCATTTTGGTCATAAAGATCTCAAAGTACTCCATCACCGAACAGATGTTGGTGTCAATTGTTAGATTCATGACGATTTCCCTTTTTTCCGGGTCGGCTTCCAGATACGACTCACGCGCAGCGTAGTTCACCCGATCGCGGGTGGTGAAGGTGGCCTCATCCTCCTTGCGTACCCTGGTATAATGCACATTGGATTTATCCGCCAGAATGACCGCTGCCGCCACATTGCTCACAGCAGTTCCCGACCTTTCCTCATGGTTGCCGATGGCGGCGATCACCGTGGCAATCTCCTCCGGCGGCATCCCCATGCGCAGCAACAGATGAAAGGCGATCAGCGCCCCGCTCCGGCCGTGCTCATACCTGTTGACGACATTTCCGATATCGTGCATGTACCCGGCTATGGCCGCCAGCTCCGCCTCCCGCTCCGGATATCCCAACACCTTCAGGATGCGGTAGCTCAAACTGGCCACATGGCGGGCGTGCTCCTCATCATGGGTGATGGCCAGCATGGTTGACAGGTACTCGTGGACCTTTCTCATCAGCACCTCAACTTCCGGGTTCTGCTGAACGTCTTCCAGGCGGATCACAGGATCACCCCCCGGAATTGAGGGCTCGGTGGGCGATATCCCGCCGGAAGTGCATTCCGTCGAAGCGGATCTTCTCCACCCCGGCGTAAGCCCGCTCCACGGCCTCCCGCACTGTGGCACCAAAACCGGTAACACCCAGCACCCTTCCTCCGCTGGTGACCAGTTTGCCTTCGGCCAGGGCCGTACCGGCGTGAAAGACCAGTACATCCAGGGGGACCTCATCCAGCCCGGCGATTACCTTCCCCTTTTCGTAGTGCCCCGGATAGCCTCCGGAGGCCAGAACCACGCAGGCGGCAGCTCGCGGGTCCCACTCCAACCGGACACCATCCAGGCGCCCGTCCAGGACGGCCTCTACGACCTCAACCAGGTCCGTTTTCAGCCGCGGGATCACAACCTGGGCCTCCGGATCGCCGAAGCGGCAGTTGAACTCCAGGACATAAGGCCCCTTTGCGGTGATCATCAACCCGGCATAGATCACCCCCTGGTACACAATCCCATCACCGGCCAGTCCGCGGATCAGAGGCTCCAGTATTTCCTTACAAACCCGCTCGTGCAACTCCTCCGTGTAAACCGGTGGAGGGGAGTACGCCCCCATTCCACCCGTGTTGGGGCCGGTATCCCCGTCGTAGGCCCGCTTGTGGTCCTGGGAGGCAACAAGGGGCTTGATGCTTTTGCCGTCGGTAAAGGCCAGCACGCTAACCTCTTCCCCTTCCAGGAGCTCCTCAACCACCACGGCCTTCCCCGCATCTCCGAAGGCCCTTTCCACCATGATCAGCCGCACGGCCTCCTCCGCCTCCGCGGGGCTCCCGGCAACGATTACCCCCTTGCCTGCCGCCAGGCCGTCCGCCTTCACCACGCACCTGCCGGCTTTTCGAATGTAACGCATTGCGGCCTCCGGATCATCGAAAACCTCGCATGACGCCGTGGGAATGCCGTACCTCTGCATCCTCCTCTTGGCAAAAATCTTGCTTCCCTCGAGGAGGGCGGCCCCGGCGGAAGGGCCGAACAACCGGAGCCCCCGGGATTCGAAAACGTCCCTGATCCCGGCCACAAGGGGCGCCTCCGGCCCCACTATCGTCAGGTCGATCCTCTCCCGGCTCGCAAAGTCGGCCAGGGCCTGCACGTCATCTCCCTGAATGGCCACACACTCGGCATCACTGGCGATCCCCCCGTTGCCAGGGGCACAGTAAATTTTTTTCACCAGAGGGCTCTGCTTGAGCTTCCAGACCAGGGTGTGCTCCCGCCCACCCCCGCCAACTACCAGAACTCTCATCTCTTTCCTCCCGGTCAAAGCGGCCCGTCGTTAGTTTTGTTTGAATTAAGCATTACCCTGATCGTAAATCCGGCAGGCAAGAGCCTGCCGGCAACTACCGACCGCCGATAATTGTGCTGCCCTGAAAATACGTTTCGATTTATCCTTGTGCTTGCTCCCGGATCTTTCGGTCTCACTCGCCCTAAGACTTGTCGCCAGACAAGCAGCCACCGGCTCCTATGACGGCATCCCTGCCGCAGAGTCGCCTATCTCGACATCCTGTCTCGATTCGGCTGCTTGCTATGCTCCTTCGTCAAGGGCTAGTAACAACCTTCGCATGGTCGCTGCGCCGACAAGGATAATCCCTCAATTAACCACACCATCAGCTCCGCCGTCGGAAATCTTCCCGTTTATTACAAGGCCTTGGAAACGGACTTATGCTGTGCACTAATGCTTGAAGTGACGCCTGCCGGTGAAGACCATCGCCATCCCTGCGGCATCGGCAGCGGCGATCACTTCCTCATCCCGGATCGAACCGCCGGGCTGAATCACAGCGGTAACGCCGCTCTTGGCGGCATATTCAAGGGTGTCCGGGAAGGGCATAAAGCCGTCGGAAGCAAGTACCGCCCCCCTCGCCTTCTCCCCGGCCTGAGTCAGAGCAATCCGGGCGGCGGCGACGCGGCTCACCTGCCCCCCACCGATGCCCACCGTCTGCCTGTCCCGGGCCAGGACGATGCCGTTGGAAAACACATGCCTGACCACAATCCAGGAGAAGATGAGGTCTTCCCACTCCTTCTCATCGGGATGGCGTTTCGTCACAACCCGCCCCATTCGCGGCAGGCTGTTGATATCGGTGATGGCATCAGGATCCTGCAGCAGGTAGCCCCCGCTCACCCTTTTGACATCCATTCCCCGGTATAAATAGGCGAACTCCCCGGCACAAAGAACGCGTAAATTCTTCTTGGTCTTTAAAACCGCCAGGGCTTCTTCGGTGTAAGCCGGGGCGATCACCGCCTCCAGGAAGGTTTCCGTAAGGGCGGCTGCTGTATCCCTGTCAACCGTCTTATTGAGGCCGACCACTCCTCCGTAGGCGGCCACGGCGTTGGCCTCGTAAGCACGCCTGTAGGACTCGGCGAGGGTGGCTGCACAGGCCACCCCTGAAGGGGAGCTGTGCTTGATAACCACGGCAGCGGGAACCTCGAACTCTGCAACAACGTTCAGGGCGGCATTCAGGTCGAGAATGTTGTTAAAGGACAGCTCCTTCCCATGGAACTGACGGGCTCCCGCAACCCCGTAAGGAGGCATTGTGTCCTCCCGGTAAAAGGCCGCCCCCTGGTGAGGGTTCTCTCCGTAACGCAGGTCGGCAACCTTGACAAGAGGAATCATCAACCTGGAAGGGTATTTTTCCTTTTCAGGTGAAATATCGAGGCTTTCCGGGGTTTTAATCCCTGTTAGATAGCCGGCTATTGCAGCATCGTACCGGGCGGTGTGCCAGAAGGCCTCCTGGGCCAGCATCAGCCTGGTCGCCAGGCTTAATTCTCCCTCTTCCTTCAGCTCCTGGATAATCTGTTGGTAACGGTTGGGGTTGACCACCACGGCCACTCTCTGGAAATTCTTAGCGGCAGCCCTTACCATCGTCGGTCCGCCGATATCGATCTTCTCCAGAGCCTCCCGAACGGTCACACCCGGCCGGGCAACGGTCTCTTCAAAGGGATAAAGGTTGACGACTACCAGACTGATCGGTCGGATATCCAATTCTTCCAGCTGCCGCCGGTCCTCCGGGAGATCCCTCGCCAGGATCCCGGCATGCACCTTCGGGTGCAGGGTTTTGACGCGCCCGCCCAGGATCTCCGGAAAGCCCGTAACATCCTCCACGCGCTCTACGGGGACTCCGGCCTCCTCCAAAAAGGCGGCCGTTCCTCCGGTGGAGATCAGGTGATACCCGAGATCAACCAATGCCCGGGCGAACTCGGCTATCCCTTGTTTGTCAGAAACGCTGATAATTGCCCGCTTCTTTTCCTCACATACCCCGGGAGCTTTATCGCTCATTCGGTGTAACCTCCTTGATAATATCCTTGTTCTTCAGCCATTCCAGCACGCAGTCGCGCGGCTGTTGCGGTGCTCTATTCTCCCAATCGATGATCACCCTCCGGCCCTCAAGCCTCAATCTCCCCTCCGCAAAAAGCTGCAAGGCGGCCGGGTACGTCAGGTGCTCCTTGACGAGAATGCGATCTGCCAGGGTTTCCGGAGTGTCGTCCTGATAGACGGGAACCACCGACTGAATGATGATGGGCCCGGTATCGACACCGGGATCCACAAAATGCACGGTACATCCACTATAGCGCGCTCCGTACTCCAGTGCCTGCCGCTGTGCTTCCAGGCCGGGGAAAGAGGGCAGAAGCGAGGGATGAATATTGAGAACTCGCCCCGGGAAGGCATTCAGGAAAACGGGAGTCAATACTCTCATGAAACCCGCCAGGGCGATGCAACCCGGTTTCAACTCCATCACCTGCCGGGCCAGAGCAGTATCGTACTCCTCCCTGGAGGGGTATTTTTTCGGGTCGACGAATACCGTTGGAATGTTGCGCTCCCTGGCATGCTCAAAGGCATAAGGATCCGGCCTGTCGCTGAAGACCCCCACGACCTGGGCCTGGAGGGCTCCCATTTCGACGGCATCAATGATCGCCTTGAGGTTCGTCCCCCGCCCTGAAACCAGGACCGCCAGGCGAAGCCTATCCATAATCTTTCACCTTCTTAAGTCATCAATATAATCAACACCGGACCCCTCACGGACAGATCCGATGACAAAGGGCTCCTCTCCTAGCTCCTGCAGCGCCAGCAAAACATCTCCGGCCCTATCCTTCTCCACGATGACGACAAAACCGATCCCCATGTTAAAGACCCGGTACATTTCCTCCGTCGTCACCTTCCCCTTCTCCTGCAGGAAACGGAAGACGGGTGGTACCGGCCAGGCACCGCGCCGGATCACCACACCCAGTCCCTCGGGCAAAACACGGGTGGTATTTTCCGTGAGGCCGCCTCCGGTGATGTGAGCAGCGCCTTTGATCGCCGGAGCAGCCGGCTTTTTTCTCAACTCCAAAATCGTTTTCACATAGATTCTGGTAGGAGTCAACAGCTCCTCCCCAAGGGTGCGGCCGGTTGCCGGAAAGGGATCAGACAGGCTTAACCCACAACCTCGCAGTATATGGCGCACCAGGGAAAAACCGTTGCTGTGCACCCCTGAAGAGGGAAGGCCGATCAAAACATCCCCTGCCCTGATCCCACTCCCATCGAGGATCTCCTCCCGCTCGACCGCCCCTACTGCAAAACCGGCCAGGTCGTACTCCCCGGGCGGGTAGAAGTCGGGCATCTCTGCAGTCTCCCCTCCGATGAGAGCGCACCCCGCCTCCCGGCAGCCTGCGGCGACCCCCTTGACGATCTCCTCAACCAGTTCCGGGAGCAGCCTGCCGCAGGCAACATAATCCAGAAAGAACAGCGGCTCGGCACCACAAACCAGAATGTCGTTGACGCACATGGCCACCAGATCAATCCCGACGGTATCGTGCTTCCCCAACATCTGGGCAATCTTCAGCTTGGTGCCGACGCCGTCGCTGCCGGAAACCAAAACCGGCTCCCGGTAACGGCCGATATCGAGAGCAAAAAGGCCGGAAAAGCCCCCGATACCGCCCAGCACCTCCGGCCGGACGGTGGAGGCCACGTGCTTCTCGATGAGTTTGACGGCGCGGTTTCCGGCATCGATATCCACACCCGCTTTTTTGTATAAGGATTGATCAGCCACAGTTAATCCCGCCTACCTTTCTTCATTCCTCCACGTTCAAAGTAATCGGCAGCGGCGTCTCCCCCGCCGCCCACCCCCGGGCAGTATCCCGGAGTTCTACGCCTGCGAACAGGGAACGTCAACCGGATAATTCCCGCTGAAACAGGCATCGCAGAGCTCGTCCGGGGGGATGGGTGCCATCGCCGCCAGGAGCCCCTTCCGGCTCAAGTAGTGCAGGCTGTCCGCCCCGATGAATTCCCGGATCTCCTCTAAACAGTGGCTGGCCGCGATCAGTTCCCCTTTCTCCGAGGTGTCTATTCCATAGTAACAACCATGGGTGACGGCTGGGGAACTCACCAGCATATGCACCTCTTTCGCCCCTGCCTCCCTGATCATCTGGATGATCTTGCCGGAGGTGGTACCCCGGACGATGCTGTCATCGATCATAATAATCCTCTTTCCCGCCAGGGACTCCCGCACCGGATTGAGCTTTAACCTGACTCCCAGGTCACGCATCTCCTGCGAAGGGCGGATAAAAGTGCGCCCCACATAGCGGTTCTTCATCAACCCTTCCCCGAAGGGCAGGCCGCGCTCCGAGGCGTAGGAGAGGGCGGCGGTGGTGCCGGAGTCGGGCACCGGAATCACCAGATCCCCATCCAGCGGGCATTCCCGTGCCAGCTCCCTCCCCAGGGCCAGACGCGCCGTCTGCACGTTGAGCCCGTCGATCACGCTGTCCGGCCTGGCAAAGTAAACGAATTCAAAAACACACAGGGCGCGCTTCTGCGGTTGATGGGGCTTAAGAGAGGTGATCCCGTTTTCATCGATCATCACAATCTCCCCGGGAAGCACATCCCTGATGAACTCCGCACCGATGGTGTCCAGGGCACAGGACTCGGATGCCAGCACATAGCCGCCATCCAGGCGTCCCAAACAAAGCGGCCGCATCCCGTGCGGATCGCGGATGCCGTAGAGCCTCTTCTCCGTCATCAAGACGAGAGAATAGGCTCCGCGTATCCTCTCCATAGCCTCCATTATTCCCTCTAGCAGATCCCCGGTTCCGGCTCGGGCAATGAGGCTGACGATCAGTTCGCTGTCGGCCGTGGTCTGGAAGACCGCGCCGGACTGCGCCAGCTCCCTCCGGAGTTCGGTGCAGTTGGTCAGGTTGCCGTTGTGCGCCAGGGAAATCATCCCTTGCTGATAGTGAAAGGTAAGCGGTTGGGCGTTTTCGACGGTGCTCTCCCCGGCAGTGCTATAGCGGACGTGCCCTATGGCAACGCTGCCGCCAAGGCGCGACAGGATCTCCTCCGTAAAGAACTCGCTGACGAGCCCCATCCCCTTGCGGCAGGTGATGCACTTCCCATCACCAACTGCGATGCCGGCGCTCTCCTGCCCGCGGTGCTGGAGGGCGTATAAACCGTAATAGGTGAGGCGCGCTACATCAAGGCCGGGGGCGTAAATGCCGAAAACGCCACAGGCCTCGCGCGGCTTGTCTTCATTCAAAAGAAAGAAGCAATGCTCCCCCGCCATACTTCTTTCATCTCCTCAACAGATATCTTCGTTACAACGCTCCCGCCGGCATCAGCGATCAGGAGATGGCCCCCGCCGGTCGTACCGATTACCCGGCAGTCGACACCCCGGGCGGCCGCCTCCCGGACAACGGCAGGCAATTGAGCCGGGGCGCAGGAAACCACAATACAGGACTGCACTTCGCCAAAAAGGAGCTCATCAAGCCGCCCGGAGAAGGGAAGTTCCACGGTCGCACCCAGTTTGCCGGCAAGGCAGCATTCGGCCAAAGCCACGGCGAGCCCTCCCTCGGCACAGTCGTGAGCGGATTTGATCAGCCCTTCTCGCACCAGACTGCGGCAGCATTCCTGAACTCTTTTTTCCCGGCTGAGGTCGAGATGCGGAACGGCTCCGGCCTCCACTCCATGGATCACGGACAGGTATTCGCTGGCACCGAGCGCCGGAGCAAACCTCCCCAACAGCACGATCTCGTCCCCGGGATCTCTGAAGGCGCCGGTGACATGCCGCGCCACATCCGGCAGGAGGCCCACCATCCCCACCACCGGGGCAGGATGAATGGCCTCTCCATCTGTTTCATTATAAAAGCTCACATTACCGCTGACAACAGGGATCCCGAGAGCGCGGCAGGCCTCGCTCATCCCCTCGACGGTTCTGGTGAACTGCCAGTAGATCTCCGGCTTCCCGGGATTGCCGAAGTTTAAGCAGTCGGTGAGCCCCAAGGGCTCCGCCCCCACACAGCTAAGGTTGCGCGCCGCTTCGGCGACGGCAATAGCCCCGCCGCGATAGGGATCCAGGTAGCAGTAGCGGGGGTTTCCGTCGGTGGTCAGGGCGATCCCCTTGGGTGTTCCCTTAACGCGCAGAACGGCCGCATCGGCCCCCGGCCCCACCACGGTATTCAGCATCACCATGTGGTCGTACTGGGTATAAATCCACTCCTTGCTGGCGATGTTCGGTGATGCCAAAAGTTGGCGCAACACGGCGGTCAGGTCCTCCGGCTCAGGGAGGGCGTCCGGCGTCCAGCTTCGCAGCCTCTGGTAATATTCGGGCTCCCGCTGCTCCGGGTAGTAAACCGGGGAATCGGTCAGGGCTTTAACGGGTATCTCGGCCACATGGTTCTCACCATCCCGGACGCGGTAGATCCCGTCCCCGGTCACCCTGCCGATCACTGCGGCTTCCAGCCCCCATTTGCTGAATATCCGTCTCACCGGCTCCACATGCCGCGGCTCCAAAACGAGCAGCATCCGTTCCTGGGATTCGGAAAGCATCACCTCATATGGTGTCATTCCCTCCTCCCGGCGCGGCACCAGGGAAACATCGATCTCCATCCCCGTGCCGGCCCTTCCGGCCATTTCGGCGCTGGAGCTGGTCAGCCCCGCCGCTCCCAAATCCTGAATGCCGACGACATAGCCCTTTTTAATAACCTCCAGGCAGGCCTCGATGAGGAGCTTCTCCAGAAAAGGGTCACCGACCTGCACGGCCGGGCGGCGCTCCTCGCTCTCCTCGCTCAATTCCTCAGAGGCAAAGGTGCAGCCGTGGATCCCGTCCCTGCCCGTCCGGGCGCCCACAACCATTACCGAATTGCCCACCCCTGCAGCCTGCCCGCGCCTGATCTGAGCGTGTTCCACCAGACCGACGCACATGGCGTTGACCAGGGGGTTCTCCTTGAAGCTGGGATGGAAAAAGACATCCCCGCCGACGGTGGGAATGCCGAGGCAGTTACCATAGCCGGAGATTCCGGCCACTACGCCGGAGAAGAGATAGCGCACCCGGGGGTCGGCAAGACTTCCGAAGCGCAGGGAGTTCAACAAAGCAACGGGGCGCGCCCCCATCGCGAAGATATCCCGCACAATCCCCCCTACCCCAGTAGCCGCTCCCTGGTAGGGTTCGATGGCCGAAGGATGGTTGTGGCTCTCTATCTTCAAGGCCACTCCCTGGCCGTCACCGATGTCCACTATCCCGGCATTCTCCCCGGGGCCCTGCAGAACATGCCTGCCCTCTGTCGGGAATCTCTTTAAAACAGGGCGGGAATTCTTATAACTGCAATGCTCCGACCAGAGTACTGCGAAGATCCCCGTTTCCAGATAGTTGGGCTCCCGTCCGAGGATCTCGCAGATCCTCTCATACTCCTGTGCCGTCAACCCCATCTCCTGCCAGGCGGGCTTCTTCTCGGCCATTACGCAGTCACCCTCTTCTGCCGCTCCATTCCCCACCAGTGCAGTATGGAAAGGAAGAAGCGCCTCCCATCGGTATTGCCGACAATTTCTTCACAGCAGCGCTCCGGGTGAGGCATCAGGCCGAGGACATTACCCCTTTGATTGCAGATCCCGGCAATATTGCCCAGAGCACCGTTGGGGTTGGCGTCCGGGGTAACCTCCCCCTTCTCAGTGCAGTAGCGGAATACGATCTGCCCTTTCTCTTCCAGCTGTGCCAAGATCTCAGGGGTGGCATAGTAGTTCCCCTCACCGTGGGCAATGGGATACCTGATCACCTCTCCGCGGCGGTAAAGGCCGGTGTAGGGGGTAGCCGCATTCTCCACCCGCAGGAAGACATCGCAGCAGCGGAACTGCAGGGATTCATTGCGCCTCATCGCCCCCGGAAGCAATCCCGCTTCCAGGAGGATCTGGAACCCGTTGCAGATCCCCAACACGAGCCCCCCTTTTTCGGCAAACTCCGCCACCTCCTCCATCACCGGGGCAAAACGGGCGATGGCCCCCGTCCTCAGGTAATCCCCGTAGGAGAACCCCCCGGGCAGGATGACGCAGTCAATCCCGGAGAGATCCCTTTCCTGATGCCAGATGTAGGAAACGGGGTGGCCGAAGACCCGATCGAGGACATGGTAGCAGTCGACATCACAGTTGGATCCGGGAAAAACCACCACTCCGAATTTCACGGCGCCACCTCCCGGAGCTCAAAGGTATAGTCCTCGATGACCGGATTGGCCAGGAGCCGGTCGCACATTTCCCGCACTTCCTTTTCCGCCTCCAGCCGATCCGTCGTTCTCAGGGTGAGCACAAGGTACTTCCCCACCCTGACGTCCTCCACCCGGTCGTATCCCAGGGCAAGCAGGCCGCTTTTGACTGCCTTTCCCTGGGGATCAAGAATCGCCTTTTTCAGCGTCACAAATACTCGCGCCTCAAACAACCGGCTTCCCTCCTTGCAGCCTCTTCCAGATCTCCTCATAGGCCGGGATCAGCCCACCCAGGTCGTGCCGGAAGCGGTCCTTATCCAGTTTTTCTTTCGTGTCCCGGTCCCAGAAGCGGCAGGTGTCGGGAGAAATCTCATCCGCCAGGATAATCCCGTCCCTGCAGCGTCCGAACTCCAGCTTGAAGTCCACCAGAATCAAATCCCTGGAAAGAAGGTAGGCGCTCAGCACCTCATTGACCTTCAAGGCGAAGTCCCGCAGCTCCCGCACTTCCTTCTCCGCGGCAAAGCCCAGGGCGAGGATCTGGTCCTCGGTGACCTGGGGATCGTGCAGTTCGTCATTCTTCAGGCAGAAGTCGACGATCGGCCGGGGAAGAACCCTTCCCTCCGGTAGGCCGAGCTTTTTGGCCAGGCTCCCTGCCGCGATATTCCGCACGATCACCTCCAAGGGGATTATCTCCACCCTCCTGACCAGAGCCTCCCTCGGACCGAGCAGCTTGACGAAATGCGTCGGCAAACCGGCAACTTCCAGGAGGGAGAAGAAATGGGCGGAAATCCGGTTATTCAGGCTCCCCTTACCGGGTATCACATCCCTTTTCAGACCGTCGAAGGCAGTGGCCTCATCCTTGTATTCCATCCAGTAGAGGTCGGGATCCGAGGTCCTGTAAACCCTCTTGGCCTTCCCCTCGTATAAGAGTTCCCCTTTTTCCGGCACGGGGAAGTGTTTTCCGGGGGGCTCCTCCCGGAGTTTCTCCTCCCATTCCGAAAGAGGAGGCGCACCGAGCCCGGTGCGCCAGAAGATGTAGGGAACGCGGCGCAGGTAGTAGCCGGTATCCAGAAGGGCATCGATTTCATCGCCGGAGAGGTATTTCCCGATCTCCGGGTCGGCTTTAACGAGCTGGGCGAAATCCCCCTGCGGCCAGGCGCGCATCGCCTGCCGCTGCACCAGGGCATAGGCATCCTCCCGGCGCAGCCCCTTCTCTACCAGGGCAAGCAGGAGGCGCTGGCTGAAGATCAGGCCGCGGGTTCTGTCCAGATTCTGCCGCATGTGTTCGGGGTAGATCAACAGCTGCTTCACGACTTCGGTGAACCGGACCAGCATATAGTGAAGGAGTGTGGTGCTGTCCGGGATGATAATCCGCTCCACCGAGGAATTGGAGATGTCCCGCTCGTGCCAGAGGGCGGTGTTCTCCATAGCGGCCAGGGCGTTCCCCCTGAGAACGCGGGCAAGCCCCGTAATGCGCTCGCAGGTGATGGGGTTGCGCTTGTGCGGCATGGCCGAAGAACCCTTCTGCCCGGCGGCAAATCCCTCCTCCAGTTCCAGGACTTCGGTCCGCTGCAGGTGCCTGATCTCCGTGGCAAACTTCTCCAGAGAGCAGGCGGTAATGGCCAGGGCGCTCAGGTATTCAGCATGGCGGTCCCGCTGCAGAACCTGGGTGGATATCTGCGCCGGATACAGCCCCAGCCTGCGGCAGACGTACTGCTCGACCCGCGGGTCGATATGGGCGTAGGTTCCCACTGCGCCGGCCAGGCGGCCCACATTGACCACCTGGCGCGCCTTCTCCAGGCGCTCGCGGTCCCGGGCGAGCTCCGCATACCAGAGGGCGAACTTCATCCCCAGGGTGATCGGCTCGGCATGAACACCGTGCGTCCTCCCGATCATAGGGGTGTCCCGGTACTCCCTCGCCTTCTCGGCCAGCACCTCCTGCAGCCCGTCGAGGGCCGCCAGAATCAGGTCCATGGCTTCCCGCATCAACAGGGAGAGCGCCGTGTCCACCACGTCGTAAGAGGTGAGGCCCATGTGCAGGTACTTCCCGGCGTCCCCCACCGACTCGGCAACACAGCTGACAAAGGCGATCACATCATGCCTGACGACCGCCTCGATCTCGGCGATGCGCTGGAGATCAAAAGACGCCCTCTCCTTGATCTCCCTGAGGGCCTGTTCCGGGATCCGCCCCAGAGCGGCCCAGGCCTCGCAGGCCAGGATCTCCACCTCCAGCCACTTCCGGTAGCGGTTCTCCGGCGACCAGTGCGCTTTCATCTCCGGCAAGGTGTATCTCTCCAGCAAAACTTCTGCCTCCTTCTGATCTCTTTTGGAAACAATTCTCATTACATCCGCTCTTTCAACTTCTCCGCTTTCCTGGCGACCGACTCCACAAGCCCTTCCTTGTAGGTACGGAACCTTTCCCGCAGAACGGGCTCCCCCAGCCCTAAAATCTGCACGGCCAGGAGGGCGGCGTTGCGCGCCCCGTCGATGGCAACGGTGGCCACCGGAACCCCCGGCGGCATCTGAACGATGGAGTAGAGAGCATCCAGCCCATTTAAGGCTCCTCCCCGAAGGGGAACCCCGATCACCGGCAGGCAGGTGTACGCCGCCAGAACTCCGGGCAGGTGGGCGGCCATCCCGGCACCGGCGATGAGCAGTTTAAGACCGCGCTCTTCGGCGGTGCGGGCGTATTCGGCTGCCAGCTCCGGACTGCGGTGGGCGGAGGCAATGGTCATTTCGTAAGGAACCCCGAAATCATCCAAAATCCGCGCCGCCTCTTCCATCACCGGCAGGTCGGAATCACTCCCCAGAACTATTCCTACAAGCGGTTTTTCCATCAATAATCACCCAACCCGAAAATATAAAATGTCGCTGCTAAAGCTCTTGAGAAACCACAGCTCTTGAAAACATGCTCCCTCCCTTTACCTTTACAGCCGTTCCCGACCGGTCGAACCCGTAGAGAATGTCTGACGGCCATGGTGCCGTGTTATTCCCACTCGATAGTCCCCGGAGGCTTGGAGGTGATATCATAAAGCACCCTGTTGATCCCCGGAACCTCCCCGACGATGCGGCCGGCGATCCGCTCCAGGAGATCGTGCGGCAGGCGCGCCCAATCGGCAGTCATGGCATCCTCGCTGGTCACCGCGCGGATCACGACAGGATGGGCATAAGTCCGCTCGTCCCCCATCACTCCGACGCTTCTGACCGGAAGCAGGACGGCAAAGTACTGCCAGATCTCCCGCTCGAGCCCGGCACGGCGGATCTCCGTGCGCAGGATATAGTCCGCCTCCCTGACCATCGCCAGCTTCTCCGGGGTCACCTCACCCAGCACCCTTACCGCCAGACCCGGGCCGGGGAAGGGCTGGCGCCAGACGATCTCTTCCGGCAGGCCGAGTTCCAGCCCAACCCGGCGCACCTCATCCTTGAAAAGCCAGCGCAGCGGCTCCAGCAGGCGCAGTTTGAGGCCCTCGGGCAGCCCCCCTACATTGTGGTGGCTCTTGATCACGGCAGCGGTGGGAGTCCCCGATTCGATGACATCGGGGTAGAGGGTTCCCTGCAGGAGAAATTCCAGCTCGCCGAGGCGGGACGCCTCCTCCTCGAAGACCCTGATGAACTCGTGCCCGATTATTTTCCGCTTCTCTTCAGGATCGGTGACGCCGGAGAGCTTGGCCAGGAAGCGCTCCCCAGCCTCGACGGTAATCAGCTTAACCCCCAACCGCTCCCGCATCGTCCGCTCAACCTCTTCTCGCTCCCCCTTCCGGAGCAGGCCGTGATCAACGAAGATGCAGGTCAACCTCTCCCCGATTGCTCGGTGGACGAGCGTTGCCGCCACGGTGGAGTCCACCCCACCGCTCAAAGCCCCGACAACCCTGCCGTTCCCGACGATCTTCCTGATCTCTTCGATCTGCCCGGCGATAAAGGATGCCGGCGTCCAATCCCCCTTGCAGCTGCAGATGTCATAGAGAAAGTTTCGCAAGATATCCTTCCCGAAGGGGGTGTGCTGCACCTCGGGGTGAAACTGCACCCCGAACAGGCGGCGCTGTTCATCGAACATGGCCGCCACCGGCGTTCCCTCGGATGTTGCGGCGACCGAAAAACCCGGAGGAGGGGCCTCTACCAGGTCACCATGGCTCATCCAGACGGGCATCTCTCGCGGGAGCCCCTTGAAGATGGCATCCTGTCTCCGGATGGTAACCTGCACACGGCCGTACTCCCGCCTTTCCCCCCTGCGGACGCTTCCTTTAAGGAGAAAGGCCATCAGCTGCATACCGTAGCAGATGCCCAGCACCGGGACCTCTCCCCTCAGGAGCCCGGGATCGCATTGCGGGGCCTTCTCGGAATAGACACTCGCCGGCCCACCCGAAAGCACCAGCCCCCGCGGACGCTTTGCCCGGAGCTCCTCCCACGCCGCCGTATAGGGCACAATTTCGCAGTAAACCCCGGCCTCCCGGATCCGCCGGGCAATAAGCTGGGTATACTGCCCTCCGAAATCTACAACCAAAATCAGATCCCGCTCACTCATGCACTTCACCTCGACTGCTCTCATCCTGCGAAGGGGGGCATCCTTCCTGCTCCTGGCGAATCACGCACACCATCGGCAGATTGCGGTAGCGCTGGCCACAGTCCAGACCGTAGCCCACAACGAAATAGTCCGGTATTGTAAAACCGGCGTAATCGGGATTAAAATCCACCAGGCGCCGGCTAGGCTTGTCCAGCAGGGTGCATACCTTCAGGCTTGCCGGATGCCGCGCCTTTAAGTTTTCGTACAGGTACTTCAGGGTTAAACCGGTATCGATGATGTCCTCCACCAGCAGGACGTGGCGGCCGGCGATGCTCTCATCGAGATCCTTCAGGATGCGGACGACTCCGGAACTCTGGGTGTCATCCCCGTAGCTGGAAACGGCAACGAAATCAATGACCACCGGCATCGTCAACCGGCGCACCAAATCGGCCAAAAAGACGAAGGCACCCCGCAGGATGCCCACTACCAGGAGTTCCTCACCGTTATAATCCCGGTTAATCCGCTCAGCAAGCTCCCCCACCCCGGACCGCAACTGTTCCTCCGTTATCAAAACCTCTAGCTTCTCCAATAATGTTCCCCACCTGTCCCCTTGAATTCAGTTCGCTTTATTACAAAAAGAAAAACCCAGGGCAAAGCAGCCTGAAAAGCCTGCCCTGTTGCTTGCCTTTACACAAAAACCGCTCTTTCGTACTCTTAAAGACCCGGTACGAGAAAAAAATTCCTAACTATTATACCACGATCGACGAACATCCTGCTACATCAGGTGCCGGCCTGCCAGGAGGCCAGATATTCCTTCTGCTCAGCGGTCAGTTCTTCGATTTCGATACCATAGGCCGCCAGCTTCAGGCGCGCCACCCTTTCATCGATCTCCCGGGGTACCCTGTAAACGCCGGGGGAGAGTTTGCCCTGCTGCGCTATCAGCCAAGCGGCGGAAAGAGCCTGGTTGGCAAAGCTCATGTCCATCACTTCCACGGGATGCCCCTCACCACAGGCCAGATTGACAAGTCTCCCCTCCGCCAGCAAATAGATGCGGCGCCCGTCATGCATGGTAAACTCCTCCACGTCTTTCTTGACCAAGCGCCGCGAACGAGCCTGCTCCTCCAGCGCCGGGATATCGATCTCCACATTAAAGTGCCCGGCGTTGGAGAGAATCACCCCATCCTTGAGATAGGGGATATGCTCCCTCCCCACCACATGAACATCTCCGGTGGCGGTGACGATGAAGTCGGCCTTCCCGGCCGCCTCCTTCATATTGGTGACCTCATGCCCATCCATCACGGCCTCCAGAGCCTTAAAGGGGTCCACCTCCACAACGATCACCCGCGCCCCGAGGCCGCGCGCCCTTGCGGCGATGCCCCTGCCGCACCAGCCGTAACCCACCACCACAAACACGGAACCGGCGATCAGGTAGTTGGTCGCCCGCAGGATGCCGTCAAGGGAGGACTGTCCCGTCCCATACCTGTTGTCGAACAGGTGCTTCGTCATGGCGTCGTTGACCGCCACCACAGGGTAATGCAGGGCACCGTCCCTGGCCATGGAGCGCAGCCTGACCACACCTGTGGTGGTTTCTTCACAGCCGCCGATGACCCGGCGCGCCTGTTCCGGCCGCTCACGGTGCAGGGTCGTCACCAGATCGGCACCATCGTCGATGGTGAGATCCGGCCCGGTATCCAAGGTAGCGTTGATCTGGTGGTAATAGGTCTCGTGATCAACCCCCCGCCGGGCAAAGGTGGGGATCCCGTACACCACATTGAGTGCCGCGGCAATATCATCCTGGGTACTGAGCGGGTTGGAGGCGCAGAGCACCACCTCCGCTCCCCCGGCCTTAAGCACCCTGGCAAGATTCGCCGTTTTGGCAGAGATGTGCAGGCAGGCGGCGATTTTGACACCGCTCAAAGGTTGAATTCTCTCCCACTCCTCCCTTACCTGCTGCAGCACCGGCATCTTCCGCCAGGCCCATTCGATCCGTTCTGCCCCGTTCCTTCCCATGTCCTCATCCGTCAACCTCAAACACGAGCATTCTCCCATCTTCTACAAACACACTCCTTCGACTCTATGATCCCACGCCTGCACTCTTCCCGCGGGAGTGGAGGCTCCCCTTTGTGTGCAGAAACAAAGCCGGTAGCGAGGGCTGCCGGCTTTTGGGAGCCGCTCCCATACAAGAGCATGGATAATCCCCCCTGCCGGCAAGGGAGGGCGTTGACTTAACCAAAGAAAAAGCTTTTCCAGATTTATACTCACTTTCGCCTACGAGTATAGAGAATGAAAGCCGGAATGTCAATAAAAAAACCCCGCCTCTGGCGGGGGACGAACCTTTGGGTTCTGCTGTGTACCCCCTCCTTTAGACGGGTGGCTCGAACTTTATTTTTTCATTGAAATCCCGGAACTCCACGACCATGGTGAGCTTGGTATCCCTGCTGTTCTTGCTGCGCGCCTTCGCCTCCGCCTTCAAAAGCACGTGGCTTCTCCGGTCGATCCAGAAGCGGTAAGTGAAATCCTCCCACCACAGCTCCAGGTACTTGCTTTCCACCTCCGGTTTAACCTCCAGCACCCAGCATTTGCGTCCGCGCACCTTATCCTTGCCTGCGAGAGTGGGAACCGCCCCGCTCTTAAATTGAAAACTGCTTAAAGGATCGATCTCGGCCATGTACAGCTGCTGTTGGGAGAGGTCAATGCCGTCGATCACCGTCCACTTACCTGTAACCGGGTCCCGGGTATAGCTCCTCTTTCCGATCTGGTAGATCTCCACTGGTGTTCCCAGGGTTTCTCCCCTGAAATGGTAGCAACCGGGGGCTCTCTCACCGTCCACCCGAACCCAGTTTCTCTTCTTCCCTCCCAGGTCTAGCTCCGCCACCAGCCGGTAACGGTAGCTTTCGGCCTGCTGTGCCCTCTGCAGGGTTTCTTCGAGCAGGGGACCGGGTTCCACCTTGAAAAAGACCTGATAAAACCAAATAAATCCCCCGATCAGAAAGAGGAGACCGGCAGCAAGACCGGCCCACCGCCACACCTTTCCTTTCACCACGCGTAAAACCACCCCGGTCAAACTGTATTTACAACCATTCTATGCGGAAGGAATTTTTTTTATGTGACATCCTCCCCTCAATGAATTGAGGGGCATCCTCAAGCGCGGGATGGCAGCTTTCGCCGCAGGTTAGCCAGCATTCCCCGGATGATCCGGATCATCACCTTGGCCTTAAGGGGTGTCACACTCCCCT
>JAALLR010000062.1_pt1 | contig 40148 bp, 38 predicted proteins | sample 7245931 | NCBI WGS metagenome assembly JAALLR01 (sample SAMN13049201, study PRJNA578106) | oil field metagenome | isolation source: filtered produced water from oil reservoir B9 | place: USA:offshore Texas | collected 2016 | reverse complement strand
CGTCGATAGATAAGCAGCCGACCGGCTCCTATGCGCCTTCCCTGGCGCAGAGTCGCCTATCTCGACATCCTATCTCGATTCGGCTGCTCGCTATGCTCCTTCGTCAAGGGCGAGTAACAACCTCCGTCAGGTCGCTGCGCCGACAAGGATAAACCCTTTTTTCGTTCCTCTGTTGGTGCCGCCGATGGCGGCATGGTGGTCTACGGGAATAAAATCGGCCAATCTCGATCTTACTCGAAAGGGGAAGGTTTCACAAGGTCTGCTGAGGGAAAGGCGCAGTAGAGCGGAAAATATAGGGCGCGCCTTTAGGTCGCGCCCTAAATAAATCGTTAACTGCGCTTAAAGGTCTCACACTTTGTCTGATCGGAGGAATCGGCATCACTCGTGCCGTTACGGTCAACCTGAATCATAGGAGCACCGCATTTAATATTCTTATTATAGACACATTCGGTAACATTGCATTTTATTTCCGGCATCGCTGTCACCTCCTTGACCGTTATTCTCCCCCATCGTCGTGATTTCTATTCCCCCTTCGAAGTCCCCCGAATAAATTTCACCATCCCCCTGCATAATAATAAGGGTTTCATAAAAACAAAACATTTTTAAGACGGAGGTGGGAAGAATGGGATCTGTCGTTCTCGGCGTCTTCGATACCAGGGAACAGGCAGAGCAGGCAGCTTCAAGATTGCGAGATCAGGGCTTCCATAAGGACATCTCCATCGTAGCCAAAGAGGAGAAAGCAGAAAGACAAGAAGAAGGCGAACTCCGCATGGGTGGGGATGATACGGCTGTTGAAGGAATTACAACCGGAGGCGTTCTCGGAGGCATTGCCGGTCTGGCCGCTGGAGCTGGAGCACTGGTCATTCCGGGAATCGGTCCCCTAGTTGCCCTCGGCCCCATTGCCGGGCTGCTCTCAGGCGCAGCCACAGGAGGCCTGGCGGGTGGACTCCTCGACTGGGGAATTCCCGAAGAAGAAGGAAAGCATTACGAAGAAGATGTCCGGCAAGGAAAAATACTGCTCAGCGTTCAAGGGAGCGGTCCACGCCTGGATGAGGCAGCCAATATCTTGCGTCAGTCCGGCGCCCACGATGTCAAGGTCTTCTAAGAGTCAAGGGGAGGCTCAAGCCTCCCCTTAAATTTACTTGAAGAGCATAGATGCCTAGGGAGGCGTCAATTACTCCTACTCTGCATCAGACGATTCCGAGCCTTCTTCCTTCCGCTGCCGCTCTCCCTCCAAAGAAAGGGGCCCACCTTCTTCGGGCGCAGCTTTGTTATCCTTCCCCAGATCGCCATCCCCATCTGAGGACTTTTCAATCTTGAAGCGTTCGGTTAGTTTTTTCAATTCCCAAGCTATATCGCGCAGAGAAGAAGCGGCTGTAGCAAGTTCCTGCATATTAGCATTCTGTTCCTCTGTACCTGCTGCAACCTCTTCCGAGCTGGCAGCCGTTTCCTGAGCTATAGAAGCGATATTCTCCACAGCAGAAGCCGCCTGATTGGCAGCAAAGGTCATCTCCTGCATCTCTGCCGCCACTTCTCGGGCTCGCGCTGCCACGCTCTCGATAGCATCCCCGATCTCCTTAAAAGAAAGGCCGGCCTGCCGCACAACATCAATTCCCTGCTGCACTTCAACGGTGCCCTGTTCCATTGCCTGAACGGCTTTCTCAGTCTCCTCTTGAATTTCTCCGATCAGAAGGGAGATCTTCTCTGCGGCCTCCGCCGATTGCTCTGCCAGTTTGCGAACCTCTTCCGCCACAACGGCGAATCCTCTCCCCTGCTCACCGGCTCTGGCAGCTTCAATAGCAGCATTTAAAGCCAAAAGGTTGGTTTGATCAGCAATCTCCGTGATCACAGTTACAATCTGGCCGATTTCCTGTGATCTCTCCCCGAGACTTCTGACGGTTCCCGCAGAAATGCTTACTGCACTGCTGATCGCCTGCATCTGCTCCACAGTTTGAGTAATCGCTCTGTTGCCATCTTCCGTCGCCCGGTCCGCCCTTTCCGAAGCAGCGGCAACGGCAGTAACACACTGATTCACCTTTTGAACGCGGGCAATCATACCCGCCAGGCGGTTTGAGGTCTCTTCAATGCTCTTGGCCTGATTATCGGTGCCGCTCGCCACCTGCTCAATAGCAGCAGCGATCTGTTCCGTCACCTTAACAGCTTCACCCGTCCCGATACTGAGCTGTTCTGTAGAAACGAAAACGCTCTTCACCAACTCCACGACCTTAGTCAGCAGCTGTCCCAGCAACTCCATCATCTGATTGAACTTCTCACCTGTTTCTTCGAATTCATCCCGCGTCCGGATCGCAGCCCGGACGGTAAAATCCCCGTTCTGAGCCTCATTCATGACATCTGCGAGCTGATGGAGCGGCCTGCAGATGTAACCCGCCAAAAACCAGGATATGAGCGACATTCCCACTAAACCCAGAAGGGCAAAGCCGCCCAGTTTTAATGCAAAATCCACTGCCATCGCCCTGTAGGGGGTATCGGGTACTCCAACATACCAGATCCCGATGACCTGACCCTTGCTATCCCGAATGGGCTGATATGCCGTATGGTTGAGGGTTCCCACCACATCTGCTTTTCCAATGTACGTTCTCCCCTCATCCAGTACCGTCTTCTCCACTTCCGGAGCAACGGTAGTCCCTATTGCCCGTTCGCCGTCTTTGAAGACATTCGTGGCAACTCGAGTGTTGCCCTGAAAAATGGTCACCGTATCCCCAGTCAATTCACCTATTTTATCAACTGCCTGATTGTTGCCGTTCATCAGAGTATCTCCTTTATAAAGCTTCCCATCCCTGATCTCCCACGAACCCGGATATAGGAGATCCAGGTAGGCCTCTCCCAAAGCCAGATCGCTCTTTAATTTTTCATGAGAAGCTGCAGTCACCTTTCCGTACATGGTCAAGACACAGTAAAACCCCATTACAGCCGAAAACACCAGGAGCGATCCTGAGAGAAGCACCAGCAACTTCCACCGTAGCCGCAATCGCACCCCTATCTCCCCCCCAAAGATAGTTCCTCGACCCCCTGTAAACTTACGGCAGAGAAAACTCTCCTGCCGTCATCCTCACCCTCCATTAAGCCCGCCCCGCCGAAAATGAGACAACAATCCTATCGAAAGCATATTCGACATATTATTGTAAATTCCTGCTTTTTTCGGTCAATGTTTGTTAATAACGGCAATTGGTAAAAATTAAGCCCCACGCGGGGCTTAATAAACCAGGGCTTAATAAATTTCCCAAACAACCCGGCATTACAGGTCGTAGTAAAGGAAGAACTCCTGTGGGTGAGGAAATTCATTCACCAACCTGACCTCTCTCATCTTAGTGGCGATCCAAACCTCGATCAATTTCTCCGGGAAGACATCGCCTTTCAGAAGAAAATCATGATCCTCTTCGAGGGCGCGGAGCGCCGCCTCCAGATTATGGGGAAGACCCTTGATCTTTTTCTTCTCCTCTTCAGGCAGGTTGAAGAGATTGACATCGTAGGGACCGTAACCTGCGGCAACAGGATCGATCTTCCTTTCAATCCCGTCAAGAGCCGCCATCAAAACGGCAGAATAGGCCAGGTAGGGGTTGCAGGTGGCGTCGGGGCACCGGAACTCAAACCTCTTCTGCTCAGGACGGTTGGCATACCCTGGAATTCTGATGACGGCACTCCTGTTGGCGGTGGCAAAGCAAATGCTGACAGGAGCTTCGTAGCCGGGAACCAGCCTCTTGAAAGAGTTAGTGCTCGGGTTGGTAAAAGCGGTCAAAGCAGGAGCGTGCTCCAAAATCCCTCCAATGGCATACAGCGCAGTCTGACTGAGCCCGGAATAGCCGTTGGCATCATAGAACAGCGGCTTGCCGTCCTTCTTCATCAGGATATGGATGTGCATCCCGTTGCCGGCCTCTCCGTACAGCGGTTTCGGCATAAAGGTCAGGGTGAAACCGCGCCTGATGGCCATATTCTGGAGCACATACTTGAGGAGCATCGTTTTGTCCGCCCACTGTTGCATGGGGCCGAATTCAATCTCGATTTCTAACTGACCGGCAGCGCCCACTTCGTGGTGGTGATACTTTACGGGAACGCCCAGCTTTTCAAGGCACAGACACATCTCATTTCTGAGATCCCGTGTTATATCCCAGGGCGCCGTCACGTGATAACCGCCGTGATGTGGGGTTTTATAACCCAGGTTCTGCCCTGAGTTATCCCCCATATTCCAGTTGGCCTGATGGGAATCGATTTCGAAAAAGGCGCGCTGAGGCAAATTCTCATAGGCAATATGGCTGAATACATAAAACTCAAACTCGGGCCCGATAATAAACTCATCGGCAATCCCCTGTTCCCTCATATACCTTTCCGCTTTTTTGGCGATCCCCCGAGGGTCCTGTTCAAAGGGACGCGGGGGGGTTCCGCAATAGCAAACATCCCCGATCATACTGATAGTAGGAACTTCCCAGAAGGGATCCATAAAAGCCGTGGTCAGGTCCGGAATAAATGACATATCGCTCTTTTCTACAGGCAAATAGCCGTAGCTGGAACCATCGAATGCCAGTCCGTCCTCTAGAATGGCCGGCGTCAAGCGCTCAACAGGAATAGTCAAGTGTTTCCATCTGCCGATGGGTGTAATCATCTTAAAGTCGATCATTTTGACTTCCTGTTCCTGGCAGAATCTAACCAGCTCATCGTAATTTTTAAACACTTAATCTCATCCTCCGTTTCTCTATATTTATGTAACATCCGCATCAAACAAACCAATTTTTCTCTGGCCAGCTTTCACTCTCCTTATGAATCTAAATGTTTTAGAGATGCACGGCCGGGTGTCCCCGGAAACACCGGCGCAGCACATTTTCTTTAAAGGCCCTTGCCGGGGAAGCCCATAATTAAAACGCCCTCAAAAGGGGTGGGAATTCCCTCTTGAGGACTTTACGTCTTACCGCCTGGTAAACACTTTTTAAAAAAGCATATTATTTCCTTATTTTTCCCTTCTCTGATCATGTTTTTTATTATGAATTAAGCCGGACCAAATGTCAACAGGTCGAGTAAGAGTATACATAATTCATAATCCTCGTTTTTCCACCTTCATTCGGGCAATCAGCGCCGCCCCTAAAGCCCCCACAATCTGGGGCTCAGGAGGAACGACGACCTCCATTCCCAGCCTTTCCGTAAGCGCCCGGACAACCCCCGAATTTTTAGCGACCCCTCCTGTCATCATCACCCGGGGAGCCAAACCCAGCCGGTTGGCCATCGCCCCGATGCGGTCGGCAATAGCCCTGTGCAGACCCCGCACGATCTCAGAACGGGAAACACCCTGTGCGATCAAAGAAACCACCTCCGATTCGGCAAAGACCGTACACATACTGCTGATCGCCGCCGCCCCGGATGCTTTTTCATCCTCAGCCGCCAGATCCTCTATGGGAAGCCCCAGCCGTTCGGCCATCACTTCCAGGAAACGGCCGGTGCCTGCAGCGCACTTGTCGTTCATAAGAAAGTCAACAACGCTACCCTGTCCGTCCAGTTTGATCACCTTGCTGTCCTGGCCGCCGATATCGATGACCGTACGGACCTCCGGCGCCAGGAAGGCGGAACCCCTGCCGTGGCAGGTTATCTCCGTTACCTGCCCATCGGCGAACGGAACACTCATTCTCCCATAACCGGTAGCCACCACATAGGCTACATCCCTTGCATCCAGGCCTGCTTTCGCCAGTGCCTCTTTGTAGGCGTGCTCCACGGCCACCTGGGTCTGAGAACCGGTATTGACTATACTGTAAGCCAATACCTCTTCTCCCTCCAGCAGGACAGCATCTGTTGTCAACGACCCTACGTCAATCCCGGCGGTAATCATATTTATGCACCCAGCCTCCTTCTCTCCTCCAGCACCTCAAAAAAAGCCTGGAGCCGTGTCAGCATTCCAGCACCAGTCTCCGCCCTACCATCAAGGCAGTCCCCCTCCAGCAGAAGAACTGGAACTCCAGCCTCCTGAAGGGCGGCCTTCAGGAGCATCGATCCTCCCGTGCTCTGACGGCAGCCATGATGAGAAAAATGAACAACACCATCCACCCGAAACTTACGGGCGAGGTCTTTGACGGTCCTAATCCTGTAATCCAACGGTTTGTAATCGAAGTTAGCCATCACCTTCCGGGCCAGACTGAGAAAGGGCTGCTCTGGATCCAGGGGCGGCCAGTAGACATGGCTCATCTCTTCGCAAGCCAAAATGGCCCCCATCTCCTTTTCCACGAAATCCATCAACTCCCCGCTGTAGTAAGGCTTCAGATGGAGCCAGAGAATACGGAACCTCTCCCTTTGATCCGTGGGATGATTCTCCCCTATCTTTGCCGCCACCTCCCTCCTCAGGCAGGCGCTGATCTCCTCCGCTTCCCTGCTCCCCTGTCCGAGGAAGAAAAGGTAGATAAAGCCCAGCATGATATTCCCCGAGATGGGTGCCGGCACCTGCTGCCGCATCCTTTCCACAGCCTCCATATTCTCCCTGAAGGCGTTGCTAAAGCGGATGGCCTCTGCAAGCCGCGCATAATCGGGCTTTTGTCCGGCCAGTTCTGCCAAAGAGCGCCATATCTCCTCAAGTTGCCCCGCCACGTAAGCCTCCGCCTCCGGCAGGGGATGATAAGGAACGTCGAGGGTATAAAAAGGGGCTCCGTAGTATTCGGCCATATTCTGAAAGAGCAGCGGCGCCCCATCACACAGATGAGTGCTCGCCAGCAGCGCCACCGGGCGGGGCAGGCAATCACTATGGGCGGCACCGGCAATACAGCGGTGGAAAGAGCAGATATCCCTGCTGTAACCTGCTTCTTCACCTGCACTCAGCATCTCCGCCCCAAAACCCAGAGCAGCGATAAAGGCAGCGGCGATCTCCGGTGAAAAAGGGCAAAGCCCCAGGCTCCAGGCGATCTCTACCGGAAAGAAAGCGCTCGTCCAAACAACAGGCACCTTGCGGGAATAGGCATTTTCCGTCGCCTGAAGGGCGAAGCGCCCCAGCAAATAGGTGGACTGCCAGGAAAAGCTTTTCCTCCCCATTTTCAGAACACCGCCTAAAAGGCGATAGGAAAAAGGCGAAGAAAGCACCTTCCCCCATCGCTGGCGGTCCCTCAAGAGGTCACGAATAACCGACTTCCAGTCCAAGGTCAACACCACCGTTCTCGTGATTCACAACAAAATGCCGGAGGTTAGCCCAACAGGGCTTTACCCCACCATCTCCAGGAAGGCCTGAACCCGCGTTCTGGCCTGTTCCAATCCCACCCCCCGGTATTCGGTTTCCAGATAGAGCACCGGCAGCCCTTCATCTGCCAGGAACTGACGGATTAACGGAAACTGATACAGGTAACTGTCGCAGAACTTCAGAGCGTGGTAGACGACCCCATCCGGTCGACAGGACTCTAGCCGCTTCCGCAGCTGCTCCTTGTATTCCCCGGCGGACAGCATGCGCGGGCAGGGAACGCGCTCTAAATAGCCGCGGGCAAGGGCAGCAAAGGGGTCCGCTTCTTCGGCGATCTCCGGAAGACAGTACCGGTATCCCTGACAGAGATCATCCCCGACAATGTCAGCCCCCATTTCTTCAAACAGATCTAGATAAACTGAAGGAATAGAATTCCCCAGCACTAGAAGGCGCGGCCCTCCTGTAGAGCCCCGCCTTCGCATCCCCGACAGCAGCTTCTCCGCCCGAGAACCGGGAGCAGGGACCTCTCCGCCCAGCAACCCCTCAACTACACTCCGGAGAACAGGATAAAAATCGCTTTTTTTGCTTCTCCCGGCGGCGCGCACTGCTTCCAGCACACCCGCTGCCCGCAGGCTCTCAGGGCGCTCCTGCTGGAAGAGGTAAATCCGGCGCAGGAGAGAGCGCACCTGCCGGTGTTCCTCCACGGCATTCCAGAATTTCCCTTCATCCCAAGTGACGCCATAAAAAGAGCTCAATTCCCGGACGAGATCGCGCAGGGATAAAGAAAAAGACACCCGGGCAGCCCTGTTGCGGAAGCCGCAAGTCCGGGGCAGGTCGAGCAGATAGACAAACAACCTCCTCTTTTGCCGGCAGGCGTTATCTTTAAAGCCGTTTGCCAGGTGCACCAAGGCATGGCAGGAGGCTGTTAGAACGATTCCCGACAGAGAAGAGTCTCTGAGCATCTCCTCCCCTTCACAGAAACACCCCCTCGCCAAGGGGCAAAAGTTCGCCGGAAAGTAAGATAAGGAAGCCGCTGCGGCTTGCCCAATGCCGTAGAGTCGGAAGGAATCCAGTCCCAAGGCAGAAAAAATCTCTTCCGGTGTATAGGCACAGATCCAACCCAGCATCTTTTCTTCTCCCATAAAACGCGTAAAAGATAGGATAATCCAAATAATAAAATAATAATAAAAACAAGGAGGTGAACACTATTGACAACCGGATGTCCGGTTTGCAATGGCCTCACCCCCATTGAAGAAACCTGTCCCTCCTGTGGGGCCTTGATGGAGGATTGTGGAAGCATGGCCGACCTCTCCGATCCCTACGGCCCTTATGAAGAGAAAAGAGAAAATATTGCAGGCTACACAGGAGATAACCTTTGCCTCCACTTCCTCCAGTGTCCCAATTGCGACGAGAGTATCAGCCACACCGTCACCGGCAGCAACGTTATTTAATTCTGCTTCCGGGCAGCCCAGATCGAGTCCGCAACCTCTTTCCAGGCGGCAGATCGCTTGTCGAGAAAGTCCCCGATTTCCCCTGATAACACCGTGTCCGCTCCCGGATGTGTGGGGCGGGCACCACTTTTAGCGACCATCTCCCTTAAAGCTTCGGGGTTGTCGATGATCGGACAGGGGCGCAGCAAATTCTCGGAGAACGGCTGCCGCCTCTGATACTCAGCAAACAGAGGGTTATTGAGGACCTCCTTAAGGCTCTTCTCTTTGATATTGTCCACGGCGAAGTGCACAAAGGCACAGGGTTCAACATCACCGCGTGCCGTTATATGGAAATAACTCTTGCCTCCGGCTATACAGCCGTCCGTCAACCTCCCGTCATTCCAAAAGTCAGCAACGGCAATAGGCTTACTCTTTCTGATCTCCTCCACGCGCTCAACCAGATAAGCTCGCTGCTCCGGGAGGATCATCAAATCCAGGTCCGGCTGCCGCCCGATTGGTATATAGTGGAAGCTCCAGAGGAAGCGGACGCCTTTGTCGACCAGAAAATCGATAAACTCATCGCTGGTAACCTCTTCAACATTATGCCTGGTTACGGTGATTGAGGCGCCGAATACAACCCCTCTTTCTTTCAATCGGTCCATTGCCTCAGTGATCTTCTTGAAAACACCTTTACCCCGCCGCTTATCTGTTGCTTCTTCCCATCCCTCCAGACTGATGGCCGGAGCGATATTTCCCAGCAACTGAAGCCGGTCCGCTACCCGGTCGTCAATTCTGGTGCCGTTGGTATAGATCATGAAGGCCATATCGTTGTGCTTCTCGGCTATGTCCAGGAGATGAGGGTAGACGAAGGGCTCCCCTCCGGACATCACAACTGCATAGATCCCCAAGTCTTTGGCCTCGCTCAAGATACGGTCGAGAAGTTCAGGTTCCAGCTGGTCATGCTTGGCATACTCCCCTGCCCAACAACCGGCGCACTTAAGATTGCAGGCACTGGTAGGATCGATGAGGATGGTATAAGGAATATGAATGCCCTCCTCCTTTTCCACCTGCTTTCGACGCGAGGCAGACAACATCATGGTATTGATCACAAAGTTGCACATCAGCTTATTGCGCACCTCGCGATCGATCTCATTAAAGATACTGTTAAAATAGGTTCTTATAGCGGGGTTTTGTTCATAATAGTTGCGCACATTGCGGAGCATCTCGCGGTAATGGGGAAATGGAGCGATCGTTTCCAAAATCCTAAACAGGCGCGGTATGTTGGTATCCGGGTTGCCCTCCAGGTAGTTCAACAGCTGTCTGAGAACGCTTTCCCCGATATAGCGTTTGGCAAAACTAAAGTTCAGTTTGCTCCCCGTCGTCTCAACACTGCCGGACATTCCTTTTCACCTCCATACATGGATAGCCAAAATTTCGCCCTCTACCCAAAAAACCAAAATATCACCTGAAAAACATCCCCCCGGCAACACTTCTCATCTCCTGGAAGTCTCCGGCGAGCATTACTATTTCAGTTTAACCGAAATCCCCGGCAATTATCCCCACCATCAGCAGGACACAGCCTGCAACAGGTCGTCAAGAAAACCTGCCAGCAAACGGTGCTGCTTCAGATCGATTCCGGCCAGGTACTGATGAAACTTATCGATCATTCCGGCCAGGAAACCTTCTTTGGTGGCAATGGCATCGCCATCACCACTACCGGGCATCTCCCTGGAGAAGATGCCGGCCACCGTCCCCGAAAAGAGGGAAAGGCGCTGCTCGGGGCCGGAGATCATGGCCACCATCTGCCGCACCATCTTCATCCTCTGCTCATTGAAGGTCTTGAGATAGGCAACAAAGAGGGCAATCAAACAGGCACAGGAGGCCGTAGGACCCTTGGCTTCCGGGAGCATGGCCAACAGTTCCTCGATCAGAGAGCCGCATTCACCGCCGTTCGAGCCCGACCGCAACCTCTCAAAGCGCTGAAACAGCATTCCTTTCCAGGCCTGCCATTCCCGGCGCAGAGAGGCATCCTCCTGCTCCAGCAACTTTTTCAACCCTGCCCCCGGCTCAAATAACAAAAGGGACCGCCCGGGAAGGCCTTTCTCGTTCACAGAGTAGCGGGAGGAAAGATAACCATTCCGTTCCAGACGCTTGAGCATGTCATAAGCCGTCCACTTGCTCACCCCCATCCACTTGGCTACGGTAGTATAGTGAACAGGCTCCTTATTCTTGAGAAAATGATCGCAGATCCGGTTTAAAAACTCCCTCTGACGCGGAGTCAGCCGCAACGAAGTCACTCCTTCATCCCAAAAAACCCAAGAAACCTCACTCATTACCCTCCTCCTTCTCATTATAAACATGTTCTTCTAATTGTCAAGAAATGGCTCTTCAGCCCGTATTCCAAGGAACTAACAGAAATGGGTAAAACCAACAAAAACTAACTTCCTTTGCAGGATAAAACAGGATAAAAGGAAATGACAGCTCTCCCCTTCAACATCTCTCCAGAAGGGGCAGCAAATCGCTCTTACATAAGGCATGTTTACCCAATAGCAATAACATTTTACCACAGGGTAATCAGCGGGGAAAGACAGATCATTCCATTTCAGTAAATACTGACGCCTTCTTCGCGGAGCTGCTTCTCAAAGAAGCTGACCTGTTCTGGTGCAGCAGGTGGGATAGCGGCGAGGGGATCGCAGAGACCCAGCTCCCTCCACTTCACAGCACCCATTTTGTGGTAGGGAAGGATCTGGACGGGAACATCCCTGGGAAAGGACTTTACAAGGTTAGAAAGGTCACGCGCATCCCGGGCCGAATCATTGATTCCGGGAATGAGAACATAACAGATCACCAGCTGCACCGGAAACTGCACGGCCAATTGAAGATTTTTCAGAATTTCCTCATTCCCCGTAGCGGTTAATAAGCGGTGTTTTTCCGGTTTGACGGCCTTAATGGAAAAGAGGACAAGGTCGGTGTGGGGCAAAACTTCGAGAATATTTCCTTTTCGGCAGAAACCAGAAGTGTCCAGAGCCCGGTGAATCCCCAACTCCCCCGCCCGGACGAACAGCTCCTTCACAAAGTGCGGCTGCAGCAAGGGTTCACCCCCTGAAACCGTCAGCCCCCCACCGGAGAGATCGAAAAAAGGTTTGTAGTCCTTCAGCTGTTCGATTATTTCCTCCACCGTTACCGGACGCCCCCTTTGAAGCCAGGTGTCCGGGTTGTGGCAGAACCGACAGTGAAGGGCACAGCCTTGCAGGAAGAGGACGAAGCGAATGCCGCCGTTGTCGACTGTACCCAGCGTTTCAATGGAGTGGACGTAGCCGGTCGTCACCTTAGGTCAATCCCCTGCTGAAAATTGTTCGCTTAATAACCTCTTCCTGCTGCTCTCTGCTCAGCTTCACAAAATTAACGGCGTATCCGGATACCCGAATGGTCAACTGGGGGTATTTCTCCGGGTGATGCATAGCATCGACCAGGAGTTCCCTGTCAAAGACATTAACATTGATATGATGCCCCTTCCTTAAAAAGTACCCGTCGAGCAGGGCTACCAGGTTTTTTATGCGACTATCCGTGTCGCGCCCGAGACCGCCCGGGGTAATGGAAAAGGTGTAGGAAATGCCGTCCAGAGCATGCTCGTAGGGGATTTTGGCCACCGAAGCCAGGGCGGCCAGGGCGCCTTTGGTATCCCTTCCATGCATGGGATTGGCGCCGGGGGCGAAGGGTTCCCCCGCCCTTCTTCCGTCCGGGGTAGTCCCGGTTTTCTTCCCGTAAACCACATTGCTGGTAATGGTCAGCAGAGAAAGTGTATGCCGCGCCCCTCTGTAGGCCGGATGCTTCTTGAGCTCGGTGTCGAAGAGCTTTGTTACTTCTACGGCGATCTCATCAGCCCGGTCATCATTGTTCCCATACTTGGGATAGTCGCCGCTGATCTGAAAATCCACAATCAAACCCTTCTCATCAAAAACCGGCTCCACCCGGGCATATTTAATGGCGCTCAAGGAATCGGCCACAACGGAGAGGCCGGCCAGTCCAAAAGCCATCAGCCGGTCTACCCGGGTGTCGTGCAGGGCCATCTGCAGGCTTTCGTAAGCATACTTGTCATGCATATAGTGGATGATGTTCATGGTGGCCACGTACTTCTCTGCCAGCCAGGCCACCATCCTTTGAAAGGCCGGCCATACCTCGTCAAATTTTAAAGGGCCGGGGCCCGGCACATAAACCTCCGGAGCGATCTTTTCTCCGCTGAATTCCTCCCGCCCGCCGTTCAGGGTCAGGAGCAGGCATTTGGCCAGGTTGGAGCGCGCCCCGAAAAACTGCATCTGCTTTCCCAACTGCATAGCCGACGTGCAGCAGGAGATGCCGTAGTCATCCCCGAAAATGGGGCGCATGAGGTCGTCATTTTCGTACTGGAGGCTGCAGGTCTCGATGGACACCCGGGCACAGTACTCCTTGAACGCCCGGGGAAGGTTCTGCGACCAGAGAATTGTCATATTGGGCTCAGGAAAGGGACCAAGGTTATACAGGGTGTGCAAGAAGCGGAAAGAGGTCCTGGTCACCAGAGTTCTCCCATCCAGGGCCATCCCGCCGATGGATTCGGTGATCCAATTGGGATCACCCGCAAAGAGCTCGTCGTACTCCTTCGTTCGCAGGTGCCTCGTTAAACGGAGCTTGATGACAAAATCATCGATCAGCTCTTGGGCCTCACTTTCGCACAACGACCCCTCTGCAAGGTCGCGCTCTAAGTAGATATCAAGAAATGTGCTCACTCTCCCCAGGGACATGGCCGCACCGTTCTGCTGCTTGATGGCCCCCAGGTAAGCGAAGTACAGCCACTGCACGGCTTCCCGGGCATTGGTCGCCGGACGGCCGATGTCATACCCGTAGCCCTCCGCCATTCTCTTGAGATCGTGAAGAGAATTGATCTGCTGCCTCACTTCTTCCCTCAGTCTGATCTTTTCTTCCCCGTCGATCTGCAGCATCTCCGGAGTGTTAAGGTCGGCTTCCTTTTGGGCGATCAACCGGTCGACGCCGTAGAGGGGCACGCGCCGGTAGTCGCCAATGATTCTCCCCCGCCCGTAGGCATCGGGCAACCCCGTGATGATCCCGAAGTGCCGGAGACGGCGCATTTCCGGCGTATAGGCCATATAAACCCCGTCATTGTGCGTCACCCGGTACTTCATAAAAATTTCTTTAAGTCGCGGGTTCAGTTCCTCCCCGTACTGGCGGCAGGCATTGTCCGCCATGCGGATTCCGCCAAATGGGTTGACCGCCCTCTTTAAAGGCTCGTCGGTCTGCAACCCGACTATGATCTCCAGTTCTTTGTCTATATAGCCTGGCCCATAGGCCGTGATGGTCTGGACGGTATCTGGATCGATCTTATAGACACCCCCCCTTTTGTATTCCTCCTGCAGCAGCTCCCGGCAGCGCTCCCAAAGCTCCCAGGTGCGCCGTGTAGGCCCCTCCAGGAAAGATGAATCTCCGTGGTATGGTGTAACATTGGACATGATAAAGTCCCGCACATCGATCCGCTCCCGCCAGGCGGTACCCGAGAAATTGCGATAACAATCCTTCTCCAGAACTGCTTCCATAAAAAATCACCCCGGAAATATCTTTTCCGGAGTGAGACATTTCATGCGCCACTGACTGCGCCAAATTACAAAAGGCTCCCTTATTCCTCTTCTCGGTAACCACAGGGCTGCGGACATTCGGCACATCTCTGCTTGATACCAGGCACCGGCGGTTCTCCTTTGATCCCCTTGATCAGTTCCATAACTCCCTTGACTGCCTCCTCCTCACCGGAGATGGCAATCGCAACTGCTCCTTCCGATCCGCCGACTCCACCGGCTCCCAGGGCTACGGCCTGCACCTGCCCCAGGATCTCCAGGGCGGTCAGTTCGGTGACAACCTTACCGTTGATCAAAGGAATGAGCCCAACCGGCAATCCCAGGCTCTGCTGAAAAACCATGTTACCGGCGCTCCTCGCCGCCACCTGAACGGAGGGGATCATTTTCTCCAGACCCACCGGGACGACCAAACGCGACCCGCGCGCCGCCACCACACCCAAAGCCTTCCCGATGGTACCTCCTGTCGGAGAGGCCACCATTACACCTGCCATCCCCGTGGCGTCGATGGCATTAGCCCCCTTGATAAAAACGTCCTCCGGCCCGAAGTCATTCAGCACATCCTCCCAGTCGGCGTCAACCACATCACCGTTGATGATGACAAAAGGCTTAATCCGCTTCCGGGGCGGGGTAACGCAAAGCCTGCCGTTGGTGACGATCCCGGCGGTGTAACACTCCCGGGCCAGCCTCCTACCGGTAATTTCCTCCACCACAAAGGCATTGGTAGTGCCCCCGGAAATGATCACCTTGCCGCACTGAAGTGCCTTTTGTACTTCCGGCAATTCCCTGACGCCCTTAGCAATCAGCCGCTTTCCTTCTGCCGGGGTCAACACGAACAGAGCACGTCGCATTTTTTTCATCCCTTCCTCAATGTTTTATATAAAGATGTTCGGGTTGACAAAGCTAACCATCTCCCTGAAAATAAAAGGGAACGCTAGAAAAAAGGGAGCAACCCTGCGGTGCGCTACGCCATCATCAGCGATATTCACGCCAATCTAGAAGCCCTCGAGGCCACGGTCGAGGACCTTCAAACCGTGCAGGTTGATCAGGTGATCTGCCTAGGTGACATTGTCGGCTACTACCCTAACCCCAACGAATGCACCGCCATCTGCCGTTCTCAGGGCTTTCGCTGCCTGCGCGGCAACCACGACGACGCCGCTCTCGGGCTGTGCGACATCGACGACTTCAATCCTGTAGCACGGGAGGCTCTCATCTGGACAGCAAGGGCACTTAAAGAAGAAAACAAAGAGTGGCTCCGCCAACTACCGGAAAAGCTCCTGGTCGATGGGAATTTTCTGGCGGTGCACGGTTCACCATGGGACCCTTACGCCTACATTTTTTCATCCGGAGGAGCTTTGCGGGCGTTCTCTTACATGCACACCCATCATCCAGAAATCGACATCTGCTTTTTCGGACACACCCATCAGAGAGCTCTTTATACTTCCGAGAAAGGTACGGTTCAGGAGAATTACAAGGGAAAGCTTTATATCTTGAGCAATCGGGGCTTCTATCTGATCAATCCCGGCAGCATCGGCCAGCCAAGAGACGGCCAGCCGGGGGCTTCTTACATCATCTACGACTCCCAGACCCGGGAAGTCGAATTCCGGCATGTCCCCTATGACATCAGCCTGACCCAGCGGAAAGTAGCAGCCGCCAAACTCCCGCTGATGCTTGCCGAACGCCTCAGCCTGGGGTATTAAAGTACTGCTGCAGCCAGTTCAGAGTGGCGCGCCCCGCCTCCACCTGATGTGCGGACAGATGATGATCCGCTCCGGGTAGCAGCACCAGTTCCTTAGGCTCTCCTGCCTGTTGGAATAGCAGCTGCGCGTCATCCACCGGCACCAGTTCGTCGGCTGTGCCGTGCACCAAAAGCAGCGGCCGCGGGCTTATCCTCGCAGCAACAGCGGGCATCCGGTACTTTTTCAGATCCCTTAAAAAAACAGCATCCTTGCGATAGCTGCGATTGCCGTCCTCGAAAACTATCGCTTCCCCATTCTGCAGTTTCCGCCAGTTCTGCTCTCCCAAAATCTTCTCCAGCACCTTACCCATATCTGCAGGGGTGCTCCAGAGACAGACTCCCCGAACCCGGGGGTCCTGATCGGCTGCCACCAGCGCAGCGTTCCCGCCGAAACTCCTGCCCAGTACGATGAAATTGGAAAACCCCCGCCCTTCCAAATAATTGAGGGCAGAGCGCAAATCCCCGACATTCTTGGTGAGGGTTGCAGCAGCGAAATCCCCTTCACTATCCCCAGAACCCGCGAAATCGAAAAGCAGGACGGCGTATCCCGCCTCCGACAGAAAGTCGGCAAGGCGCACCGCCCGTCCTCCTCCCCTGCGGCTGCCGAGAAAACCGTGGCAGATGACTACCACCGGTACCGGCAGCTGCCCTGAAGGAAGATGTAAATCACCCTTGAGGGCTTCTCCTTCTTGATTACAAAAGACCACCTGTTCCTTCACGGCCCTCGATTCACCCCTATTCCCAACATCTGAAGAAGAGACATCTGCCGCCTTTCAATTAGCGATAGCTCAACCTTATCCAGCGCCGCGGCCGGCATCATCTCTTTCAAGTATCCTCTTGGCCCGTTCCAGCAGGTATTCCCGACTGTTGCAGTGGGGGTCATCTAACACCTCTTCCCAGAGTTTGCGCAGGATTTTTCCCACCAGGGGGCCCGGGGGGACTGCCGTTGCCTCCATGATATCTCTGCCGCTGACGGCCAGATCCCTCATTACCAGAGGAATCTTTTCGGCCAGCGTTTTCTCCAGACGCCCAATAAAAACGTCATACTCATCCAGGGAACGCACCACCTGCTTCAGGCTGTGGGCTAAAATGTCGGCCCGCCGCACACTCAAGAGATGGGGAAGCAGTTCTTTTCCCAGGCGGGCAACCAACCGGCGCTGAGCTGCCGGCCCCATCTCCAGGGCCAGCATGTGCTCCCTTACCAGCACTACCACATCTCTGATCAATCTTTTACTGTAGTGCAGCCTTCGCATAATCTGCTCCGCCATCTCGGCCCCGGCCAAAGCATGGCCGTAAAAGTGCCCTCTGCCGTCATCACCTCTGCTGAAACAGCGCGGTTTGGCCACGTCGTGCAACAGAACCGCCAGCCGCACCTTTAAAATCGGCGGCGTATAGCGCATCGCCTCCATGGTGTGGGCCAGAACCGTATACCGATGGGAAGGATGGTACTGGCTGAAGAGCCACCCCTCTTTCAGCTCCGGAAAAATTACAAACAGAAGGCCGAATTCCAATAAGTACTCCAAACCCCTCTGAAAATGCGGGGCCAACAGAAGGCGGTTTAATTCGTCCCTGATGCGTTCCGCCGATATCCTGTTCAGGAGTTCGGCATTCCTGATAATGGCATGTTTGGTTTTCTCATCGATAGAAAATCCCAGTTCAGCAGCGAACCTCACCGCCCTCAGCATCCGCAGCGGGTCCTCGGAGAAGCGCTCTTCAGCATCTCCGACAGCCCTGATGATCTCCTTTATCAGGTCGCGCATCCCATGATAGGGATCGCAAAGGTGATAACGCAGAGGGTCGTAGGCAAGAGCATTGATCGTAAAATCCCGCCTGCCCAGATCGGCCTTAACGTCGGCCACAAAGTTAACCTGAGAGGGCCGGCGAAAATCGCTGTAGTTCGACTCTACCCGAAAGGTTGTGATCTCCAGAGGGAGGTCATTCATATAGACGGTTACTGTGCCGTACTTCACCCCGGTAGGAACCACCCGGAAACCCGCCCCTCCAAAAATCCGCTCCACTTCCCGGGGGCGGGCATCGGTGGCCAGGTCCCAATCCTGGGGCTGCATCCCCAAAACCAGATCCCTGATACCGCCGCCCACGACGAAGGCCTGTTTCCGGTGTCTGTTAAGAAGGCGACAGGCATCCCGCACCTCTTCCGGTAGTACTAGCTCCATCGGCATAACCCCTCTGAATGCTGAGCTGATCTCTTCCTTTAGGTTAACCCCTACCTGAGAAGATATTTCTCATCGAGAGAATAATTTCCTGCATCGATCAGGGCGGTACCGATAGGGCACAGGGACCCGTGGCGCACTTTCCGCAAACATCGGAGAGACCAAGGTCATTGTAGTAACCGTCCGCTCTCAGAAGGCAGCGATAGCACTCTTGTTTGTCCAGCCCATCCTTCTCCAGGGCACCGACGGGGCAGGCCCGGATACAGTAGTTGCAAACTAACCCGCGCCGGTATAAACAGTACTCCATTTGGGGAGAAGGGGTTTCCTGCAGCTCGGCGCTTACGACAAGGCTTCCCAGCCGTCCGGCACAACCAGAATCGGTAATCAGCATGGTGTGTAACCCGAAAGTTCCCAAACCGCACAGATAGGCCACATGCTTATGCGACCAGCGAGATGCCAAAGAAACCGGATCAAAGTTATGGGTCGGCTGCTGCCAGGCCGCATCCACCCCCGCTCTTCTGAGCTCCTCACAAAGGTGCTGACAGATAGCAGCAATAAGGCGGTTGGTCTCGATATAGGCCTCCGCCCACTCCCTGCTGATAAAGGGGTGCTTCTTGTGCCGGAGTACCAGCTCTTCCGAAAAAGGCAGAAAAAAGGCTACCACAGAGCGGGCTCCGGGAAGGAGGTCCTGCGGACGCAGGTGCCCTCTTCCGGCAACAGCGGAGAGCTTTCCAAAACCGGGGTTATCGGCACTGGCAAATCCGATCAGGGGAGCGCGATAGACGGTTTTGCCGCCAAAGCCCCGGACGGTTTCCTTAATCCCCTCTCTAATCAGCTCTTCAATCTCCTTCATTCGCCTTCTCCGGGGTCGGCGAGCAAATTCTTCCACATCCGCCCCTGTCTACCCTCCCCTGCCAATTGATGCACGCCATCCCAACGGACATCCTGGCCCTTCAGCAGTTCCTCGGCCCGGAGGCGCATTGCCGGGCGCAGGATCAGGGCTAAACCGCAGTCAGCTCTGATATCCCTGGGAAGGGGTATCAACAACGCCTTCACACCGGCCTCCTGGCAGATCTTCTCCGCTTTAAGGGCATAGTGCGTTGAAGGAAAGGTAAAAACAGTCACCGCAAAAGAGCCGCCGCCATCTGCCATCCTGAAGCCACCTTCCATCTCCAAATGACCGCATCTTTCCGCCACCGCAACCGGACATAATCTAATAAAAAATGAGCCGCAAATTTTATTAACTCCCGATTCTCGTATTCAATGACATAATGATATAATGAAATGAATTCAAATATTGCTTTCTTGTGGTGGCCGAAGTGAAAGCATAATAAATCTGGAGGTGTTTTCTATGAACAGACGACGAGGTGCAGGAGTATTTTTTTGTTTTATAGCAGCATTCCTACTGTTTATCAGGTATACCAGCGCTGCTATTTACAGTTCCGGCGTAGCTACCTGGAACGAGCAGACCTTCAATGCCATGCTCGGATACACCGGCAACACACTTGTGCTCTTAAGTTTCGTATCTTTAGGAGTAGGAATTATCTACCTGATAATGGCCGAAAAAACAGCGAAAACTGATTGAACACCGTAAGGGTCATCCGCCAATCACGGAAAGGCCACAGTTTCATTATATATGGATTGCCGTTGATTGTCACGGAGGGATAAAATCCCTTACCTCCCGACCTCCCCTTTCAAGCCCGGGTTGCCGCAGCAATCCGGCATGTTATTTTCCTCCGGGTGACAAGAAAACCTGCCAGCGTCCTAACGCCTTCTGGCGACAAAACCCCGTTCCTTTAAGACCCGCTGAGCCAAATCCGCTTCCTCGCTCTTTTTAAACGCCACCCTGAGGGTACCTCCATCCCCCTCTCTGACTCTGACGATCTCAATATCAACAATGTTCAATCCCTCAGCTGCTATCGCCGTGGACACCTCGGCGATGCTCCCCGGCCGGTCCGGAATCGTGACCATTACCTCATAGATCGCCGGGAGCAGACCCCTTGTTCGAAGAGGTATCCTCTCCCGCTCCCGCCGTGCCCTTTGCATTTCTGCTACTACGGCGTCAAAATCCTCCCGAAGCAAGCTCTCTTCTATTGTCTTCAGATAGCTCCGCAGCCTCCGGCTGACCTCCACGATATTCCTTCGATTGGTAGCATACACATCACGCCACATCGATGAATGGCTGGAGGCAATACGGGTAAGGTCACGAAACCCCCCCGCTGCCAGAGTCAACGTCTCCGGATGCTCGGCAGCAACCCCGGCAGCCAGATTCATCAAAGAAACCGCCAAGAGGTGCGGCAGGTGGCTGACCGCAGCCACCATCAGGTCATGCTCCTCCGGTGAGACACAAAGAACCCGCGCCCCTGTATCCTCCACCACAGCTCTTACCATCTCCAGAGCCTGGGTGTCTGTACGAGAATCAGGCGTCAGCACATAGACCGCATTTTCAAAGAGGTACTGGTCAGCTCCCCTGATTCCTCTGATCTCAGAACCGGTCATCGGATGCCCTCCCACGAACCGCCCCGAGAAATACTTCTCCAGGGTCTCGACGACGAGCCGCTTTGTGCTTCCAACATCCGTCACAACGGCTCTAGGGGGCAGGCTATCCTTAATCACTTCTGCCATTTCCATGATCGCGGTTACCGGCACGGCCAAAAAAACCACATCTGCCTGCCGGACCCCGGTACAAGCATCCCCCGTCACCTCGGCAGCCGCCCCGGTTTCAGCCGCCATTCGGAGGGCTTCAGGGTCTCTGTCAATCCCAATCACATGGTATCTTCCGGTTGCCCCGAGCGCCATCCCCAGCGAACCGCCGATCACGCCTAAACCAATGATGGCCACCTTTTTCATTTGGGCAACTGCTCCCCGGCAACAGTATTCGATAGCCTGCGCCCGACTGCTACAGCAATCTCTTTAACTGATGCCACAAGGTTTCGAAAATTCTCGGGGGTCAGGGACTGCTTTCCATCCGACAGGGCCTCACCAGGATCTGGATGCACCTCCACCATCAGACCATCCGCTCCGGCCGCAATGGCCGCCTGGGCCATAGGCTGAACCAGCCACCACTTTCCGGTACCGTGGCTGGGGTCAACGATCACAGGAAGGTGGGACAGGCGTTTGACGACGGGAACTGCATTGAGATCCAGAGTGTTACGGGTAAAAGTCTCGAAGGTTCTGATGCCCCGCTCGCAAAGGATTATTTGATCGTTCCCTCCGAGCATAATATATTCGGCCGCCATCAACCATTCTTCAACTGTGGCAGACGGTCCCCTTTTCAGCAAAACCGGCTTCTTCACCTTAGCGACCTCTTTGAGCAGAAAGTAATTCTGCATGTTTCTCGCCCCGATCTGCAGCACATCCGCATACGATCCGACGAGGCTCACAAAACGCGGGTCTACTACTTCGGTCACAACAGGGAGACCGGTTCTTTCCCGCGCCTCGGCGAGGATCTCCAGGCCGGCCTCTTCAAGCCCCTGAAAAGAATACGGTGATGTACGGGGCTTAAAGGCACCCCCCCTCAACAGGGTAGCACCTGCCTCCTTGACCGCCCAGGCGGTTTCCAAAAGCTGCTCCCTCGACTCTACAGAACACGGCCCGGCGATCAAGTGCACCTCGTTGCCGCCCAGAACCCGCCCGTTAATACTGACGATGGTGTTTTCCTGCCGGAACTCCCGGCTGACGAGTTTAAAAGGATTTAAGACGGGAATTGCCTTTTCCACCCCCGGCATGGCCTCCAGCGCCAAACCCATGGCCCTGGTTCTGTCTCCGATGACACCGATGATGGTTCTGGCAACTCCCTCTGAAAGATGGACCGAAAACCCCTCCTGGACCAGTTTTGCACAAACCGCTTCGATTTCCCGCCTGGTAGCCGACGCCTCCATGACAATAATCATCTTAAGGCCTCCTTTGTAACGTTTTTAAGGAACAGACGGGAAAATACAACAAAAAGGATACCCCGCCAGGAGTATCCTGGATTGAACCATTCTCTCCCCGCCGTCCTTCCGTCCTACTTATAATAAATTTCTCACCGGGGCTACCAGTCTACCGTGATTCTCTCCCGGTTGAGGTTTATTTTAGCACATCACAGCCTCCACGACAATAAAAACCACAAACGCCGGGTCCGCGCTGAAGCAATAAAAATGGCCATTATTCACTTTAAAGAACCGGATTCAAATATTTTGGGTTCCAATCGATATTTCACCCCTGAGATTTAACCTCCGTATTCCTTACAGCAATGGCGGAAGGGAAATTCCAAGCCGGAGCGAAATTAGCTTATATCACATTATTCTTACTTGCATAAGGTGTGGCTCCCATGAATCTATCATGGCTGCAGACTTTTATTTATATTGTCGAGAAAAAAAGCCTGACCAGAGCAGCGCGTGCCCTGCACCTCACCCAACCGGCCGTCAGCAAGCAGCTGAACTCCCTGGAAAGGTACTACGGTGTACCCCTGCTTTACCGCACGAGCCGCCACTTAGAGGTAACCGAGGCAGGCAAAATCGTCTACGAATACAGCAAGAAGATCATGGAGACGCTGACGGCGAGCCTCAACGATGTTAAGGCTTTGGACAAGACCATCCAGGGGGACCTGCTTCTAGGCGCCAGCACCATTCCCGGGGAATACATCCTGCCCGCAGCGCTCCAGCGTTTTCAGGAGCTCTATCCCCAGGTCAGGGCCAGGCTGGAGATCGGCGACAGCACGGAGATAGGAAATCTCATCCTGGACGGTGGAGTTGAGGCGGGAATAATCGGAGCGGATCTGAAGAATCCGATGTTGAAACAGGAGGTGATCCTCCAGGATGAACTGGTGGTGATCGCCCCGCCCCATCACCCCTTGGCCGGCCGGAAAACGATCACCATAAAAGATTTTGTACAGGAACAGGTAGTGGTACGGGAAAAGGGCTCCGGAACACGGCTGGTCATCGAAAACAGGTTAAAAGAAAAAGGCATTTCCCCGGAGAGGTTGAATATTAAGCTGGAGATGGGAAGCACCGAAGCCGTTGTCAATGCCGTGGCGGCAGGGCTGGGTATTTCCCTGGTATCTCACTTCGCAGTCAAGAAGCGCATTCAGGTGGGGGAACTGGTGATGCTGCGCATCGAGGATTTCCCGCCGCAGAGGGATATCTTCTTTGTTTCCCGCCAGAATCAGATGCTAAGCCCTCCCATGAAGACCTTTTACGCTTTTCTCAAAGACTACTTCAACACACACTAACTCCCTTCGAGTCAAGGGCCTTAAAAAAACTACCCACATAACGCTCCCTGAAGCTGAAAGCTTTAGCCGCAGGGAGATTTTTTCAAGAAACACGCGATCCCCAACTATTACAGAATGTTATAAATAGCCGGCAGGATTATTACTGCACGTGCACAATATTTATAAATAAAATGATATTCCAATGACTCCCTTCACCCCCTGAGATACATAACGCTATGTTATAGATTTATAGGTCGAGCGGAGCACGCACCTATTTTGGTTGCGTAAAGCCAGCAAAACACCGCTAATAGAGAGGTCAGAATATCGGTCATGGACGATATTTATTTGGACAACGCAGCAACATCCTGGCCGAAGCCGGAATCTGTCTACAGGGCAGTGGATCACTTCAACCGCAAATTAGGAGCCAGCCCTGGCCGGGGGAGCCACCGCCGGTCCGTAATCTCCGGGCAGATTCTCCTGGAGACAAGGGAATCCCTGGCCAGGTTGTTTAATATCAAGGACAGTTCCCGCATCGCCTTCACGGTCAACGTCACCGAAGCCATCAACATCGCCCTGAAAGGTCTGCTGGAGCCGGGCGACCACGTTGTCATCAGCAGCATGGAGCACAACGCCGTTGTCCGCCCGCTGCACGCCCTGAAAGATAAAGGGGTGGAACTTACCGTCGTCCGGTGTTCACCAGACGGCACCCTCGATCCCTCTCTCCTGGAGCAGGCACTGACGTTGCGGACGCGCCTCGTGTGCCTGCTCCATGCTTCCAATATTACCGGCACCATCATGCCTGTTGCCGAGGTGGGGAGGATTGTCCGCCGGAAAGGAATACTGTTCATGGTAGATGCCGCCCAATCGGCGGGTGTGCTGCCGGTAGACGTGGAGGAGCAGAACATCGACCTCCTGGCTTTTACCGGCCACAAGGGGCTGTTGGGACCTCAGGGCACCGGAGGCCTGTACATCAGGCCGGGGCTGGATGTCCGGCCGCTTGTCGAGGGGGGAACCGGGTCACAATCGGAGCGGGTTGATCAGCCCGATTTCATGCCCGACAGGTTTGAGAGCGGAACCCCCAATACACCGGGGATAGCCGGTCTGAACGCCGGCGTGCAGTTCATCCAAGAAACGGGCCTGGAGAAGATCCGCCAACACGAACAGGAACTGACCGACGCCTTAATCCAGGGGTTACGCGAAATCAAAGGTGTAATTCTGTACGGTCCCTGCGACAGCCGACGGCAGACGGCAGTGGTTTCTTTCAATATCGAGGACAGGGACTGCGGCGAGGTGAGTTTCCTCCTGGATCAGAAGTACGGAATCCAAAGCAGGTCCGGACTGCACTGCGCCCCCCTGGCGCACCGGACCATGGGAACCCTGAAAAGGGGTGCCTGCCGTCTCAGCCCCGGCTTCTTCAATACCATGGAGGATATCCATAAAGTCATTAAGGCTGTTTATGAGATTGCCACTTCCGGCTAGGCGCTCCTGCCGCCCCATGAGGCTTGGGTATTTTCTTGCGAGCTTCCGTCATCCGACATTCCTCTTACTTCTATTTTCAGGGAGGAAACACACATCCGGCTCTGTACCGGAAAGCGTCGCCGAAGGCAACCATATAAGAAAAAAGCTTTAACGGGGGGATTGCTTTGAACAAGAACATCGATATTCAGAAGATCGAAGAAAAAGCGGCGGATTACTACCGCCGGGGGGACTTTTACTGTTCAGAAGCCATTGTGAAAGCCATCAAGGATGAATTCCAGCTGCCGCTGCCGGATGAGGTGATCGCCATGGCTTCCGGTTTCCCGGTGGGCATAGGCGGAGCGGGATGCACCTGTGGAGCCGTGGCAGGAGGCGTCATGGCCCTGGGAATGTTCTTCGGGCGGTCAGTTCCCGGGGATCCAGGAGTTCAAAAAGCCATGGAGCTGTCCAAGGAACTGCATGATACCTTTAAGAGCTGGCATAAGAGCACCTGCTGCCGCATACTGACGAAAGGGATGGAACTGGGCTCCTCCCAACATATGGAGCAGTGCATTGCTTTTACAAGGGAAGTCGCCCGAGAAGCAGCCCGGCTCATATTAAAAGGACTGCGGGAATAACTTTTTAAAAATCTTTTTAATGAACAGCAGGAATCTTCTGTTCTGCATAGAATAAATAATAGCAACAGAATCTCAGAAGATAATCCGGACCACGGAGGTCCTCGGTTCCACAGAAGTGGACGGGTACTCGTGGTTTTTTTATTTTAAATTTTTGAGTTGTTAAGGAGGTAAAAACATGCACATACCCGACGGTTTTCTAGATCCCAAAACCTGGGGGACTGCCTGGGTCCTCGGTGGTGCTTCAATAGGTTATGCAGTTACAAAAACAAAAGAGAGGCTTCAGGAGAGGCAGGTGCCTTTTATGGGGGTCATGGCCGCATTTATCTTCGCGGCCCAGATGATCAATTTTCCCATTGCCATGGGAACATCCGGACACCTGCTGGGAGCAGTGCTGGCAGCGGTAACGTTGGGCCCCTGGGCGGCAAGTATCATAATGGCCACCATACTCGCTCTGCAAGCATTCATCTTCCTTGACGGCGGAGTGACAGCCCTGGGAGCGAATATCCTTAATATGGCGGTAATCGGTGTTTTTGCCGGGTACGGTACTTACCTGTTGATCCAGCGGGCCTGGCCGAACCGGACGGGAACGCTGGTGGGGACCTTCGTGGCTTCCTGGGTATCTGTCGTGCTGGCTTCCGCCGCCTGCGCAGTAGAGCTTGCCATTTCCGGGATGGCTCCCTTCAATGCCGTGTTCCCCGCCATGCTGGGCTGGCATGTTCTCATCGGGATCGGAGAAGCGGTTATTACTACTGCCGTCGTCAGCTACCTTACCCAGGTGCGGCCGGACCTGGTCCATCAAACCGCAAAAGCGTGAGGTGAAAACAATGCGCAGAGAAATCTGGTTTTTATTGATACTTGCGCTGGCGCTCGCCCTCTTTCTCAGCCCCTTCGCCTCCTCCTTCCCGGACGGCCTGGAGAGGGTGGCCGAGGACCACGGTTTTATCGAGCAGGGGGAAGGGCAAGAGGTTATCCACTCCCCCATACCTGATTATGCCCTACCGGGGATAGCCAATGAAAAGGTGGCCACAGCCCTGGCGGGAATAATCGGTACACTGCTCACCCTGGCAGCTGCCTACGGCATTGCCTGCCTGCTGAAAAGCCGTCCGGCTCCGGAAAAAGAGATTGAACGGCCGCAAAGCAGCGCCAAGTAAGGGAAACAAATGAGGATCGCCGTTGTTGACGGGCAGGGAGGGGGTATCGGGCGCCTGATCACCGAGCAGGCAAGGAAAGCCCTTCCCCCGGAAACCGAGATTATTGCTCTCGGTACCAATGCCATCGCTACCTCCCTGATGCTCAAGGCAGGAGCCAACGAAGGGGCAAGCGGAGAGAACGCCGTTGTGCAGAACGCCGATGAGGTTGACGTAATCGTTGGGCCCTTAGGTATTATTCTCGCCCATTCCATGCGGGGAGAGCTGACGGCGAAGATGGCCGAAGCCATCGCCAAAAGCAAGGCGCAGAAGTTCCTTTTACCTCTGACACTTTCCAAGGTGGAAGTCATCGGCGTAGAACCGGAACCCTTACCGCATCAGGTTGAAAAGCTTATCAACAGATTGAAAGAATTAGCGGAGGTGAAGAAAGATGTGTGAGGCCCATGCTTACCTGCGCCGGGGCGATCGAGAGGAACTGATTTTTGAAAACGTTGATAAGGTCGAGCCGCAGAATGACTGTCTCCTCCTGGAGAACATTTTCGGCCAACGGAAAATGGTTAAAGCCCGGATCAAGGAACTGGCCCTGGTGGACCACAAAATTATCCTGGAAGAAGAATAAACAGCACTCTGGCAGATGAGGCCGTGGAGGCTTCGGAAGGACCTGCAAGGAGCAGGTCACCACGGTCCTTTTTTGCATACATTTAACCTCCCACAATACTACCCGGGAGCAGCAGATCCCGGGTAGAAAAAACATCCCCCTTTCCCGCCTGACATAAGGGTGGCCAACTCTTATGTCAGGCTTTTTCTCGGTGACGGGTTCTTCAAAGTGATATAATTGCCTATGGAGGCAGTTTTGCTCCAAATAAAAATCGGAGGCCGGATTGTCGGAGCCCCCAAAACACATCTTTCAGATGCAGACTGCCTTGCGGAGGCTCCAATCGCATTTCGGAAGCAAGCAGAAGGATGAATTACTGATTTCGTCCTCTGATGCCGTCACCGGAGGCGTCATCGTCCTCTGTCTCAAGAAAAGTGACGGTTTTCGCCTGGTTCTGATGGTTTTGTCATGAAGCCATTGCCGACGCAAGAAGAGGTGATCCCATGCGCACCGGATATGTGGACCTTCCCCTGCACGGCGGGCAGTGTCCCCCGTGGCTTTTCGAACGCATGACCAGGCTGGGGCGTTCCATCATCATCCTGCTCGTCCGCGACCAGGGTACAGCAGGCGTGCTGCAGAAGCTGGCCGACCCCTTCTGGTTCCAGGCCCTCGGCTGCCTGCTCGGTTTTGACTGGCACTCCTCCGGCCTCACCACCACCGTCTGCGGTGCCCTCAAGGAGGGGCTGCGCGGTTTAGAAAGGGAGCTCGGTCTCTTCATCGCCGGCGGGAAGGGAAAAAGATCCCTGAAAACACCCCAGGACATCATAACTTACGTCGATCGATACGCTCTGCCGGCTAAGGCAGAAAAACTCGTCTACGCCAGCAAAATGAGCGCCAAGGTGGACAACACAGCCGTCCAGGACGGGTACCAGCTCTACCATCATACCTTCCTCTTTACAAGCAAAGGCGACTGGGCGGTGATCCAGCAGGGAATGAACCCCGGCAGCAGACGCGCCCGCCGCTACCACTGGCTGGGAAGCAGGGTCACCGATTTCGTCAACGAGCCGCAGAACGCCATCTGCTGCGACCGGAGGGAGCAAAAGGTTTTAAACCTGGTCGACCGAAAAAGTGCAGACACCCGCCAGATGATCGCCTCACTGAGCAGCGCCGCTCCTGTCGAAATAGCAAGAGAATACAGGAGCTTAATCATGCCCTACCGCCACTCCCTTGGCCCTGGGGACATCCAGCCGCAAAGCCTGGAGCGTATCCTGCTCAAAACGTATGAGCGGCAGCCGGACAGCTTTGAAGCCGTGCTCACCATACCCGGAGTGGGCCCGAAAACCATCCGTGCCCTTTCCCTGATCTCCGAACTGGCCTACGGCGCCCGGCCCAGCTATCAAGACCCGGCAAAATACAGCTTCGCCCACGGTGGAAAAGACGGCTACCCCTACCCGGTCGACAGGAAGATCTACGACCAGTCGATCTCTATCCTGGAACAGGCCATCAAAGATGCCAAAATCGGGAGGGAGGAGAAGCTCGAGGCTTTCAAAAGGCTTCGCTTCATCACCGGAGAGAAAAAGAAGCCCTAAGGGTGGCCTCCCGGCAGATTCTGGGAAGTAATCGGGCAAAAAAGCGAGGAATTTCCATAAACGAAACCCCTCGCTTTTTCTATCGGCGTGAGCAAGCAGTCCTGTAAGCCGGGTTCTGTACCTTCCTTCCGAAGGTGATGATCATCTCTCTGGGACCCCGGTTGCCCGGGGCCTCAAGCAACCTACCCGGAGGCTCATGCGGGCCGCTTCATTGCCTCCCTATTCGGTCTTGCTCCAGGTGGGGTTTACCTAGCCGACCAGTCGCCTGGCCGCTGGTGCGCTCTTACCGCACCGTTCCACCCTTACCCGGCACCCGTTATGAGTACCGGGCGGTATCCATTTCTGTGGCACTTTCCTCGGGGTCACCCCCACTGGGTGTTACCCAGCACCCTGCCCTGTGGAGCCCGGACTTTCCTCACGTACCGCCTTTCGGCCCCGGCACGCGCGATCATCCGGACTGCTTGCTCTGCTTTATTTACTCCTCAGGCTCTCTGATTATAACACCGATGGAGACGAGATGCAAATCGCCGAGCCCATCATCTGCCTGGCACTGACGAAATAGTGCTGTTGCCGGTCATGAGCTGGCATCTGCCCGCTATCATAAGCTAGAGATAGGATTCCTCACTCAGCTTGATGGCCTTCTGTACCTCTGCCTCCAGCTCCGCGGGCAGCCCCATGATCCTCACGTTCAGGAATCCGCGCACGATCATGGCAGTGGCCTCCTCTTCGGAGAGGCCGCGCGCCATCAGGTATTCGATCTCTTCCTCGGCGATCTTACCGACCGCCGCCTCATGGGAAAGATCGACCCCATCAACCCGGGCTTCCAGCTCGGGGACGGCATAGATCACTCCATCCGGAGAGAGCATCAGGCCGCGGCACTCCAGGTGGCCCTTCACCCCTGCCTGTTCCCCTATCAGGTGGCCGCGGTTGACGATCCTGCCCCCCTTGGTCAGCGATCTGGCGATGATCTCGGCACGGCTGCTCTCTCCCTGCAGCGCTACCCGTGACCCCACATCAAGGTTGGAATTAGGGTGTCCCACCATGATCGAATGGTACCTGGCAACGCTATTGCGCCCCCGCAAATAGCTGGTCGGGTACATCTGAATGTCCTTTACCGGGCGTAAGCAGATATAATTGGAAAGGAAGACCCCGCCTTCTTCGACAACCGTTACAGTACGCGGCCGGACTGCTACATCCTCTGCCCAGCTATGCACCATAGTAAAACTCAGCCTGGCATTTTTCTTCACGTAGATCTCCGAAACACCGATATGCATCCCCGAAGAGGCGTGACGGCCGGTTGTGCAGCCGGTGATCAGATGGAGATCGGAGCCCTCCTCGGCAATGATTATGTTATGGGCGCTCTGCAGCAGTCCCTCCTGCTTAATGAACATACAGGCCTGGACGGGATAAACGGCCTTCACTCCCGGCAACGCCCGGATAAAATAACCGTTTTCCCCCTCCCGGCTTGTTTTGGCCGTATACCTATCTTTGTCGGCCGGAATCAAGCGCCAGCAGTAGTCATGCAACCAGTCGTATTTCTCCAGGGCTTCGGCTGTGCTCAATACCTCTAAACCTTCCTGGAGTGCGGCCGCATGAATAACCGAATTATCTTCGAGAATAAAGGTCCCCGTTCTCTCCTTCCCAGTTGGGTCCACGCCTGCTACAAGCATATCCTCTTTCTCTTCCTCGGAGAGGTCGTCGAGGTTCTCTAAATAGGGGCGGTCTTTCCACCCGACCTGGTAGCGCTCAGGGTCTACTTCCTCTCCGAAAGAATCGCCGTTGTCAAACCTCTTCCGGGCTTTTTGCCTGTTTTCCTCCTGCATCATGCTTCCTCCTTACTGCAAACAATGCAAACAATCAGCATAACCCACCTTCTGAATGCATCCCAGAAGCTCCCGGGGGTTCAAACCGCTGCAGGAAAGCCTGCCGTCAAAGAGAACATGGCCGAGATCGGCAGGAACATAATCAAGAATATACCCAGTATGAGTAATAATCAGACCGGCTTTTTGGCGTCCCTCCTTAAACTCGCGCCGGGAACAGTGCTGCCCTCGTATGCCGTCCTTCCACAGCAGCTGATTAATAGCCTCCCCGATAGTGGCGATATTCTCAAGGTCAACTCCCGACTCCGGCTCATCAAGCAGGACCAGGTCCGGGCTCTGCGCCAGCAGCTGGAGCATTTCCGAACGCTTCACCTCTCCACCGGAAAAACCGTAATTGACATCCCGTTCCAGGAAGGTTTCCAGGTGAAGGGGTAAAGCCAGTTCATCAATATCCTTCCTTCCGTTCCCCGTAACCCGCAGTAGATCGCCCAGACTCACCCCCCTCAATACAGGCGGCCGCTGAAAGGCAACACCGATGCCGAGCCTCGCCCTTTCATGAACCGAAAGGTTGGTAATGTCCTCTCCTTTGAAAACAATCCTTCCACCGGTGATGCGGTACCGTTTAAACCCCATAATCGCCCCCAAAAGGGTGGATTTGCCCGAACCGTTCGGCCCGAACAAAACGTGGGTTTCACCCGGCTTGATGTGCAGATCCACCCCTTTAAGGATCGGTCTGCCTCCCACTTCTACGTGAAGATCCTCTATTCTGAGCATTGCATCCTCCCTCAATAACAGATAAATAACAGATAAACAACAGATAAATTGAACCTCATAGATCGTTCGGCACCTGTCCGGAAAAACCTGCAGCAACCGCAAAAAAGATGCTCCCGTTATCGTATTATACCAGATCCGGGAGCACTGTTTTAGCGTCAACGCCTCCTGGCGAGATCCTTTCCAAGAAAATAACCTTCGTTGACAGTCATCGTGGCGGAAAATCATGGGAAGAGAGGATGTTCAGAAAATGGAAGTAAGAGGTTTTGGATATACCATATATTGTCATCTTTCAAAAGTCACAGCACCGTGGCCGAACCTCGATAGACAAGGCCTCTCATGCTGTCAACAGTTATGGTGCCGCCGTCCTTGATGATCCTGGTTGCCCCAGCCACCCCGACGACTACGGGTATCCCTAAGTTCAACCCGACGATGGCCGCATGGGAGGTAAGCCCTCCTTCTTCTGTTATAATCGCTCCCGCTTTTTGCAGCGCAGGCACATAATCGCGATCTGTGCTCGTCGCGACCAGGATATCGCCGGTGCGGATCTTCTCTTTGGCCTCCTCCGGCGTTCTGCAGAGGCGAGCCTTCCCGATTACGGCCCGGTTGCCGATCCCCGTACCTCGCGCCAGCACCTCACCGACAACATGAACCTTGATCAGATTGGTGGTGCCCGGCACCCCTACAGGAACTCCGGCCGTGAGCACAATGAGATCCCCGCACTTAATCAACCCCTTCGCCAGGCTGATATCAACCGCCTGTTTGATCATCTCATCGGTGCTGTGGGTTGGCGGCACCTCGAGGGGGTATGCCCCCCAGATGAGGCAAAGCCTCCGGCGCACCCTTTCGTTGGGGGTGACGGCAATGATCGGCGCCTTCGGCCTGTATTTGGAGACCATCCTGGCCGTAAAGCCCGAGGACGTAGAAGTGATAATAGCCGCTGCTTTCAAATCCCGGGCAATGGTACAGGTGGCGTGGCTGATGGCATCGGTGGTGGTTCGGGGCATAGCCGCCATCCTCTTCCTGAGCAAGCCCTCATAATCGAGCGCCTCTTCAGCCCGTTCGGCTATCCGCGCCATCATCTCCACGGCCTCCACAGGATATTTGCCGGCCGCCGTTTCCCCTGACAGCATCACCGCATCGGTTCCATCGAAAATGGCATTGGCCACGTCACTGGCCTCAGCGCGGGTGGGGCGCGGGTTGCGGATCATGGAGTCCAACATCTGGGTAGCCGTAACCACCGGCTTTCCGGCGCTGTTACACTTCTGGATGATTTTCTTCTGAATCAAAGGCACTTCCTGGGTGGGCAGTACAACCCCCATATCTCCCCGGGCAACCATCACCCCGTCGGCCACCTTGATGATCTCATCAAGGTTGTTAACCCCTTCCTCGTTCTCGATCTTGGCGATAATATGAATATCCGCCTCCCGCGCTTCCAGCAGGCGCCTGATGGCAAGCACATCGCTGGCCCGGCGGACAAAAGAGGCAGCTATAAAATCCACACCCTGATCAATCCCGAAGTTGATATCATCAATATCCTTGTCGGTCAGAGCAGGGAGATCGAGGGAAACCCCGGGTACGTTGACATTTTTCTGGTTCCCCAGCTCCCCCCCTGTGATCACTACACATCTAATCTCCGAACCGGCAACCTCCTGAACTTTCAGTTCGATCATCCCGTCGGCAATGAGAATCCTGTTCCCCGGACCCACCGCCTGGGGCAGACCCTGGTGGGAAACGGAAAAGCGGTGTTCATCCCCGGTGATGCTCTCCGTTGTAATGGTGACCTGCTCTCCCTCTTTGAGGATAACCCGTCCCTCTTTAACAAAGCCCGTCCGGATCTCCGGCCCCTTGGTATCCAAAATCAAAGCGATTGTCTTGCCCGTTTCCTGAGCAGCCTGGCGCAGCCTTTGAATACGCCGTTCGTGCTCTTCGTGAGTTCCGTGGGAAAAGTTGAGACGAGCCACATCCATTCCGGCGAGGATCAGCTTCTTCATTACTTCCAGGGAGTCACTTGCCGGGCCTATCGTGCACACGATCTTCGTCTTTCTCATACCGCCCCCTCCTTCACAACATTAGATGGCAAGAATAGCCGCCAGTTCCCAGAGTTCGCGATTCAGCGCCCGTTTCCGGGATAACGCATCCTCAATATCCACCGCCACCAGTTTCCCGTTAACAATTCCCACCATTTTTCTGCTCTCCCCTTCCAGCAGCAGATCCACCGCTTTTGCTCCCATACAGCTCGCCAGCATCCTGTCTAGAGCTGTCGGTGTCCCCCCTCGCTGCAGGTGCCCGAGAATGGTAACCCGGGTTTCCTGGCCCATTCTCTTTTTGATCTCTTCCCCGATCGTCAGGCCGCTGGCAGCACCTTCAGCAACGATGATGATGCTGTGAAGCTTCCCCCGGTTGATGCCACGCTGCAGTTTAAAGATCACCTCATCGATATCGACGGGTATTTCCGGCACCAAAATGGATTCTGCCCCCCCGGAGAGCCCGGCATAAAGCGCTATGTGCCCGGCATGGCGCCCCATGACCTCAATGATAAAGATCCGTTCGTGGGAAGTGGCGGTGTCCCGGATCTTGTTGATGGCATCAACAACGTTGTTGACGGCGGTGTCGAAGCCGATGGTCAGATCGGTACCACCGACGTCGTTATCGATGGTTGCAGGCACCCCGATCACCGGCACTCCGAGCTTAGCCAGAGCCAGGGCGCCTTTGAAAGAACCATCACCACCGATGACAACAAGGCCGTCGATCCCCCCGTCCCGGAGATTATTGACCCCCTTCCGCTGTCCCTCTTCCGTCTTGAATTCCTCGCTCCGGGCGGTATGCAGGATGGTGCCCCCCCGGTGTATGATATCGGCCACAGAACCCAACTGGAGTTTCACAAACTCTTTCTTCAACAGGCCGTCGAAACCCCTCTTGATGCCGACAACCTCGAGTCCGTGGTAAATTGATTTTCGCACCACAGCCCTGATCGCGGCATTCATCCCAGGGGCGTCACCCCCACTGGTAAGCATACCGATACGATTCACCTGACGCTTCATTTCTCTCACACCTTTTCATATCATAGGAATATTTTTTCCCCCTCAACTTTCCCCTATGCTATTCCTTAGAAGAGCACCAAAGCCTTGAAGGCAAAATTCATCAGACATCGTATTTGACACCATAAAAAAAATTCCTGCCGGCTCAATGCCGCAGGAAAATCAACAATAACGATAATAAAGGCCTTCATAATTCCACAACATTCCCCAACCATCAGACCAGAACCGTGCTCGTCAAAATCTCGTGAGCTTCCTCTGCTTCCGACTCCGGAACGAGAATTTCCACGGCTCCGCCGCTGTTCTGATGCGGCACACCGGCAGAGCGAATTGTAACGAGAACCCCCTCAGAAACAAGCTTTTCTTTCAGAGTCTCCGCTCGAGCACGGTTCGGAGCGATATAAACTACCGTCCACATGAATTTTGGTCCCCCCCTCCAAAATTCTTGTGATAAAATTAAGATTCGACCCCCATGTAGAGATTCCTTCAACGCGGAACCCTACAGTTAAAAAATCATACTGTTGTTTCAATCGTACCATGCCTGGTATAGATCACAGCCCGGCCGCGCACCTTGATGGCAGAGGTGTTTTCCGTGAACTGAGCGATCATTACTTCCCCCTGGTCGAGCTTCTCGGTATGGTGAAACTTGGTGTCCTTCCCCCGGGTTAAACCGATGATGGTCACCCCATTTTCCAGGGCTTTAATCGCCACATAATCAGCCTGCACATAATTATCGGACAATGACCTTCACCCCCTTCCGAGCATGAACAGCTAAGCTGTTTCAGTAAAGACGGATGACCACAAATGGGAATCCTTATCCATCACAAAACAGGAACCCGGCCCGCACAACTCCTCTATCCGGTAGCAGAGTCCGGAGTCCGCCTCCACGCAAAAGGCAGGGCCTGCCTGAACCAGCGTCTTTTCCTCGACAAAGTAGAGAAGAACGGGAGTAGTTCCCCGGTGTTGGGTCAGAAGAACCCGCAGCCGCTCCAGCACCTCCGGGCTACAGGCATAAGAATTGAGCCTTATATAGAGAAAATGTTCAAAATCGGCCGAATTCAACTCCAGAGCTCTGATCTTCTCACCGAAAAGACGATAAGAGTCCTCCTGTACGCTCAGCCTCCCTTCTACCAAGATAACCGCATCCTCTTGGAGGCAGGAGAGATCCTCCAGGTGATTGCGAGGAAAGAAGATGACTTCGACACTCCCCTCCATATCCTCCAGAGTAAAGTAGATAACTCCATCACCGCGCCTGGTGGTGCTGCGCCTCAAGGAGGTGACAACCCCCCCTAGCCTGATGTGCTCCCCGTCCTGGAAATTGGCCAGACCGGCAATCCCCGTAGTCGTCGTTTTGGAGAGAAGTTCCTGACAGCCGTCGAGGGGATGTCCGCTGACATAAAACCCCAGAACCTCCTTCTCGCTGGCCAAAAGTTCACGCCGCGGGTACTCCTGAAGCTTAGGGAGAGGGCGCTTAACCGGTTCCCTCTGCGGTCCGGCAAGCATATCAAACAGTGCAATCTGGCCGTCCACCTGAGCTTCTCGATCCCTTCTGCCTGACTGGGCAGCATCCAGACACTCATCGAGAACCGCCATCAGCTGGGAGCGATGTGCCCCCAGGGTATCAAAGGCTCCGCAGAGAATGAGGCTCTCAATCACGCGCTTGTTCACCTGACGCAGGTCCACCCGCCAGCAGAAGTCATCCAGAGAAGTGAAACGCCCACCCTCTTCCCTGGCCCTTATGATGGCCTCTACTGCTCCCTCACCAACATTTTTGACGGCAGTCAAACCGAAGCGGATTTTCTTGTCCCCCACCACGGTGAAGTTTTCCAGGGACTCGTTGACATCCGGAGGCAGGATCTCCAACCCCATCCTGCGGCACTCCTGAATATAGTAAGAAATCTTGTCCGAGTTGTTCCTGAAGCTCGTAAGAAGCGCCGCCATGTAGGCGATGGGATAGTTCGCCTTCAGGTAGGCGGTCTGGTAAGAGATCAGGGCATAGGCCGCAGAATGGCTCTTATTGAAACCGTATCCTGCGAAGTGCTCCATTAGGTCGAAAATCTCCCCTGCCTTCCCCGGTTCAACGTTGAGCTTCATCGCCCCCTCGAGAAAGTTTTTCCTCATCCCGGCGATCACTTCGGGCTTCTTTTTCCCCATCGCCCGCCGCAAGGAATCCGCCTCGGCCATGGTGAATCCGGCCAGCACGCTGGAGATCTGCATCACCTGCTCCTGGTAGAGAATCACCCCATAGGTCTCCTTCAACACCGGTTCCAGTAAAGGATGAGGGTACTCTACACGGGTCTGGCCGTTCTTCCTGGCGATGAAGTCATCCACCATCCCGCTTCCCAAGGGACCGGGACGGTAAAGAGCAACCAGGGCAATCAGATCCTCAAAGCGACGCGGCTTCATATTCTTCAGGATATGGCGCATCCCTGCGCTTTCCAGCTGGAAGACCCCGCTCGTCTCCCCTGAGCTTAAAAGCTCATAGGTGCGCCGGTCATCGAGGGGAAACTGATTGGGATCCAGCTTGATACCCTGACGGGTCTCGATTATCTGCAGGGCATCCCCGATGACAGTCAGGGTGCGCAGGCCCAGGAAGTCCATCTTAAGAAGCCCCAGTTCCTCCACAGTCTCTTTGGGAAACTGTGTGATGACGGCATCTCCGTTTCGTTGCAGGGGCAAATAATTGACTAAGGGCTCCGGCGAAATGACGATCCCGGCGGCGTGGGTGGAGGCGTGACGCGGCATCCCTTCGATGGCCCGCGCAAGGTCGATCAGCTGCCGGACATCCGGGTTCTTCTCATAGAGCTGACTGAGCTCCGGGGTCTGCAGGGCCTTTTCCAGGGTGACCCCAGGCTCTTCGGGCACCAGTTTGGCAATTCTGTCAACCTCCGCCAGAGGCATGCCCAGAACCCGCCCCACATCCCGGATTGCTCCCCGCGCCATCATGGTACCAAAAGTAATAATCTGGGCCACATGCTCATCTCCGTACTTTTTCACCACATAATCAATGACCTCATTCCGCCGCTCGTAACAGAAGTCGATGTCGATATCGGGCATGGTAATCCGGTCTGGATTGAGAAAGCGCTCGAAGAGCAGGCCGTACCTCAGAGGATCGATATTGGTAATACCAAGCACGTATGCCACCAGGGAACCCGCCGCCGAACCTCGTCCTGGCCCAACCGGTATTCCTCTCTTGCGCGCCCAGTTAACAAAATCCTGGACGATCAGAAAATAACCGGAGAAACCCATCTGCCCGATTACCCGCAGTTCGTGCTCCAGCCGCTCCCGGGCTTCTTGAGGAACCCCGTCTGGGTAGCGGCGCTCCAGGCCCTCCTCGCAGAGCCTGCGCAGATAGCTGTTCAAATCATACCCCTCAGGCACCTGAAAGTCCGGCAGATGCATTTGACTGAAATCAAAGTCTACCCGGCAGCGTTCCGCAATCTCCACGGTCCGGTTCAGGGCATCCTGGTCTTCCGGAAAGAGCGCGGCCATCTCCTCCGGAGATTTCAGGTAAAACTCCTGCCCGGTAAAGCGGAGGCGGTTATCGTCATCAAGCGTCTTCCCGGTTTGTATGCAGAGGAGAATATCGTGGATCCGGGCATCTTCTCGGCGCAGGTAGTGGGAGTCATTGGTCACCACCAGGGGGATCCCGGTATCCCCGGATATTTTTCTCAACCCGGCGTTCACCTTCTCCTGCTCGGGCATCTGGTGATCCATCATTTCCAGATAAAAGTTATCCCTGCCGAAGATCTCCCGGTAGTGCAGGGCTACCTCCCGCGCTTTATCGACCTCTCCGGATAACAGCAGCCTGGGGATTTCCCCAGCAAGACAGGCGGTTAAGGCTATCAAACCCTTGCTGTGCCGTGCCAGCAGCTCCTTATCTACCCTCGGTTTGTAATAAAAACCATCCAGGTGGGCGGCGGATACCAAAGCCATCAGATTCTTATAGCCCCGCTCATTTTCCGCCAGGAGCACCAGGTGATGAGGAGAATCATCCACATGGGGATTCCTGTCATGACGGCTCCGGGGCGCCACATATACCTCACATCCCAGCACCGGATGTAAGCCTGCATTTTTCGCCAGCTTGTAAAAGTCGATCACACCGTACATAACCCCGTGGTCGGTGAGGGCCAGTGCCGGCATTTCCAGTTCCGCCGCCCTCTCCACCAGATCCCGGAGGCGGGAGGCTCCGTCTAAGAGGCTGTACTCACTGTGTACATGAAGGTGAACAAAGTTTGCACTCATCAAGGATGCTCCCTCAATCGGATTGACAGCGGCGCCGGCCGAACAGTCCTTTTTGCATTCCGGCGGCACCGTTTAAATTGAGCATAGTCGTCGTAATTGGCCGTTATTCCCATTGGAATCGCCCGGGTTTATAGAAACGAACAATAATAGGGCAGGTTAACAGGACTTCGAAGGGCAGGTGCCGGTGAAAACCGTTTTTCAGGCGGCATTTAAAGATCATTGATAAACGCCACCAGGTCCTGAAACGAACCCCGATAATCCGTTTCTATAGGTAAATCCCTGCTGTTCTGCAAGCAGTCCTCCACCAAAAAGGTCTTCATCCCGATCTTTCTGGCAGCCAGGTCCTCTTCCACATCATTTCCGACCATCAGGCACCTTTCCGGTTTTACTTTGAGCATATCCGCAACTTCACTATAGTATTCCGGATGCGGCTTGCAGTAGTGCATATTGTCATAAGTCGTGATCAAGCAGTAAGGGATATCTGCAACATCGACCCATCTCAGGCGCTCCTCGATAGCCCGGGGGGGAAAAACGGGATTGGTGGCAATCCCTACGCGCACGCCCTTCGCCAAGAGCGTCTCCATCACCGGCCGCGCCTTCGGATTTGGCCGGGTAACATTCTTCAGATGGGGAAAATCCTTTTCGTAATAATCTTCAAAAAGTGACTCCAGAGTATCCTTATCGATCCCGATTCTCCTGGGGAAATAGTCCCAAAAAACATCGTAGTTCGTCCTTTTAGGATCCCGATCGTTCAGCATCATCATGGTACCCTGTTGGATCTCTCTCACCAGTAGCTCGGGCGGAATCACCCCAGCGAAGCGGGCACACACAGAATTGAAGTAAGCTTTAATAAATGCTTCCAGATCCATCGGCACCAGGGTACCGTCCAGATCAAAGAGGACAACGTCAAACACCTAAAAAACCCCCTTTTAACCTACCACCGGCCGCAGCTCGCCTGGCAACAGTCTACCATAAGCCTCCCAATCATCACAAGCTTCCCCTGGACCTTAAAAAAATTAAAACCCCTTTTAGAGACGGGGTTCTTGACTTCTTTGAGCACACCTTCCTGTTACCGTACTCATTATTTAATTTAATTATAAATTAAAATGGTCGGGATGACTGGATTTGAACCAGCGACCTCACGGTCCCGAACCGTGCGCTCTAGCCAAACTGAGCTACATCCCGAACTTTTCAGGGTATATTTTAATCCTTTTCTATCCCGGCGTCAAGCACCTGTACTGGTTTGTCCATGTCAAGATCCAGTAGGTATTTTTAATAAAATTTTTCCCCTTAAGAGACCTCGACGTTCAAAACCTTAAGCTTCAAAGCAATGGCTTTGACCTTGAATTTAACTGAAGATTGTTGAGATAAACTTGACAACCAGGTAGCTAGGAGGAACAGACAACAATAACACGTCACCCCGTCGCAAAACATTTAACACATGTAGAGGCCAAGCTATCAGTGCTACTCGGGAAACCGGTTAGCAAATAAGAGCAGCAAATTCCGGCCGGGTCAGTTCCCGTAAAACATGTTTTATCCAGGGAC
>JAALLR010000061.1_pt1 | contig 40186 bp, 37 predicted proteins | sample 7245931 | NCBI WGS metagenome assembly JAALLR01 (sample SAMN13049201, study PRJNA578106) | oil field metagenome | isolation source: filtered produced water from oil reservoir B9 | place: USA:offshore Texas | collected 2016 | reverse complement strand
GCCAGAGGGAATTTACACACAAATTTGGACTTGACCATGCCGATACCCAGGTAAATGTAGCTTAAAACGGGGTGATCTTATCTGCCAGAGGGAATTTACACACAAATTTGGACTTGACCGTGCATGTTGCTGTCGACAAAAATTATGCCGGTTATATCATTATTTCCGATGAGATTAAAGAAGGAGCAAAAGAGGCGATAAAATCCTTAAAGGCTATCGGTATCAAAAAAACCGTACTGCTGACCGGGGACAGCAGAATGGTGGGTGAAAGGGTAGCGCAGGAGTTGGGCATCGATGAGGTTTACACCGAAATGCTTCCTGACCATAAAATACAGCAGGTAGAAAGGCTGAAGAAGGAAATAAATAGTAAAGAAAAGCTGGTTTTCGTTGGAGATGGTATCAACGATGCACCGGTGCTGGCAATGGCCGATATTGGGGTTGCTATGGGGAATTTAGGCTCCGATGCCGCCATTGAAGCCGCGGATGTGGTTTTAATGAACGATGAACCGGTCTTACTGGAGAAGGCTATCTTAATCGCCAGAAGAACAAGGAGTATCGTTTGGCAAAATATTGTTTTTGCATTGGGAGTTAAAGGATTCGTGCTCGTTTTATCCGTTTTTGGATTTGCCACCATGTGGGCGGCAGTTTTCGCCGATGTAGGGGTAGCCCTTATAGCAGTCCTTAATGCGAGCAGGTCTATGTATGTAAAAAACATCTAATGCAGATTTTTTGCCGGATCAACCGCACTTCTAAGGTGCGGTTTTTTTATACAGCCGATCCTCTTACCTACCCTTTTCCATGAGGAAAGGAGGAGTTAGATTGTTCCGAATAGAAAAGATCGATAATGGGATGAAATGATCGGCAGAATTGGATCAGGTGCCTGGTAGGGAGGTTGTTCAATGCGAAAGGTAGCTGTACAAAACCTGCGACCGGGTATGTTCCTTGAAAAACCGGTTTATGCCAAAGGCGGCCGGATTCTTCTCGATAGAGGGATCAAACTTACGGAAAGTTACATCAGGAGGCTGGGTGAATTCGGGATTCCTTTTGTTTATGTTTGGGATGAGCGCATCGCCGAAATAGAAATCAACGATTCCGTAAATGATGAGACAAGGCTCCGGGCGGCCGAAATTGTGCACCAATCGATGGAAAAAATCAGGCTGGGGAAAGGGCTAAATACCCAGGAAATCAAAAATATGGTTGAAGATATCATTATGCAAATTCTTGAAAACAGTGAAACCCTACTTCATCTGTCTGAAATCAGAATAGCAGGAGATCAACTCTTTCATCACTCTGTGAATGTTGCAATTTATGCCATATTAACCGGCATCACGGTTGGGTACGGTAAAAAAGAGCTTTTGGAGCTGGGGACAGGGGCGCTTCTCCATGATATTGGAAAAAGCAGACTCCCCGCCCGCATTCTCAACGCTACAGAACCATCTTACCTTTCAGAGTACGAGGAGTTTAGGCAGCATACGACTTACGGCTTTGAAATCCTGCGCCGGGAGAATACCCTGAGTCTGCTTTCCGCCCATGTAGCTTACCAGCACCATGAATGTTATGACGGCACCGGTTACCCGCGCCGCTTGAAAGGGGAGGAGATCCACGAGTATGCCCGTATTGCGGCTATTGCCAACACCTACGATATTCTGGTCACCGGATTATACGGAAAGCGGTTAGCCCCTTACCAGACAATTGAGTACATTATTGCTCAGGCAGGTCGGGCCTTTGACCCGAAACTGGCACAAATCTTTTCTACCAATATCGCCGTTTACCCGCTGGGAAGCCTTGTTCGGTTAAATACAGGCCAAAAAGGGTTTGTCATCCATATTCCTAAAAACTATCCGACCAGGCCGGTGGTCAGATTGATTGCTGATGCCGATGGGAAAAAGTATACAGGCAATTACCCCGAAATCGATCTTCTCAAAGAGCTGACGGTTTTCATTGAGGAGGTTTTAGAAGAGGAGATTTAGCCTGTAAAAATCCTGTTCAGGAAAACCCCTTCCGAATAATAACATACTATGTAATAGATAATATATTTTATCAGTGATATTTTATCAGTGAGGAAGGGGTGATTTTTGTGTCCTTCCGGTTTCTCATCGGAACCATCTCCTATGCAGATGAACTCCGGAAAAGATTGAATCTTGAGCTTAAGTTTTTACAGAATGAACAAGCGGACGTACTCTACCGGGAAGTAGAAATCCCCCCCTGGTCATTTATGATGGTTGGGATAGAGCGGGCTGAGCGCCAAGGGGAGCATAGATTTGCCTGCCGCTTTGCCGTAGCCAAGGCGATCACCGATTTATTCGTTAATCACCTGGAGGCCAATTATGTAAAAAATTACATCGAAAAAGTTTATAATTATTGCTCTCCGCAGGATCGTTTTGAAATAGTCAGCTGTACACTGGAAACGCTGGAAAAATTAAAAATCGTCCGACGAAACCGAATTCTACAAAGTGTTTACGACTTTCTAGCCGATAACCGGATCATCAATATTGAGGGTTTCGCCAAGTTTCGCCTCCATAATTACTGGAAACAGTTGCAGCGCGTTGTTAAGAGAACCGGTCAGGAATTTTTAGCCGCTAAGGATTACCTGGAGTTTGTTCGGCTGCTGCGCTGCTTTATTGAAATGCAGGAACCGAAAACGGATGAAGTCCACATTTTCGTCCCAGTTGAGAGCACCTTTTTCATCTGTGACCGCAGAGGGAACATCATCAGGAAGGAACATCTGTGCACCCCGTCGTTTTCTGTAAATGGTGGAGAGTTTAATTATAAAGATTATTTGTTGAGCATGTTGATTACTCTGGTTCCGAAAACAATAGTTTTTCACGTTTCGGATCATACATGGGAATCCGATCCCTTACGGACAATCCAACAGGTATTTGAGGACCGCATTTACCGCTGCTCTGGATGTGATAGATGTCGCCATTTGCTCGGTCGTAAACAATGAACAAAACAATGAACATTTAGATCCTTAAAACCATTTTAGCTATCAAGGAGGAAGATGCCGGCCGGGTGGATGTGAAGGATCTGCAAGCCGTCAACCGGAATTGGTAGATGAGGGCAACAAAAACGCAAAATGCATTTTTTTGTTCACTTATATTGACTTGATGGTAGGAAGTGTTATACTTTTTTCGAAGGTCCTTTAAGCTGGTCCTGTGAGGCCGGCAAGGTATTAATAGAGATTGCCGCGCGCCTGCTTACAAGGTACCTTGAAGCAGGTTTTTTGGTGTAAATGAGGAGGGATAGCCTTGTCCCCGCACGAAAAAGCCCAGATTATGGATGCAGATGCTATTAGAAGGGCGTTGACGAGAATCGCCCACGAGATTCTGGAAAAGAACCAGGGAACCAAAGACCTTGTTTTGGTAGGTATCAGGAGGCGGGGTGTCCCTCTCGCCAGGAAGATCGCCCAAATTATTAAAGAAATAGAGGGAACTTCAGTTCCCCTGGGGATTCTGGACATTACCCTTTACAGGGATGACCTGAGCCAGCTAGGCTACCAGCCACTGGTGAGAAAGACTGAAGTTCCCTTTGACATAACCGGCAAAAAGGTTATTCTCGTTGATGATGTGTTGTATACGGGGAGAACGGTGCGAGCTGCTCTGGATGCTCTCATCGACCTGGGAAGACCAAAGTTGATTCAACTGGCAGTTTTAATTGATAGGGGGCATCGGGAACTACCCATCAGGGCCGACTTTGTAGGAAAGAACGTACCCACCTCCCGGAAAGAGGAAATATCTGTGAGCGTCCAGGAGATCGACGGGGTTGATAGGGTGGCGATAATCGAAAGGAAAACGTAAAAAAGAATGCCCTTTAAATCTAGTCCTGTGAGGCTAGCAAGGGGGTTGCGGGAAGAGGGAGACACCTCTTTGTTAGCCTGGTGCGGCGAACAGAGAGGTTTTTTTATGCGAAGGGGGTTCCGGATTGCATGGTATTTACGAGAAAGGATGTTCTCGGCCTTGAAGACCTTACTGCCGAAGAAATCAGTTTGATTTTGGACACGGCAGAGTCGATGAAAGAGGTTCTGAAAAGGGAGATCAAAAAGGTCCCCACACTGCGCGGCCGCTCGGTTGTGACCCTCTTCTACGAACCGAGCACCCGGACGCGTACCTCTTTTGAACTGGCTGCGAAGTACCTGGGCGCTGACACCACCAGCATTGCAGTAGCTACCAGCAGCGTGCAGAAGGGAGAGAGCCTGCGCGATACCGCCAGGACTATCGAAGCTATGGCTGCGGACGTGATCATCATCAGGCATTCTGCAGCAGGAGCTCCCCATCAGCTGGCGCGTTGGGTGAGTTCACGGGTAATCAATGCCGGTGATGGCGCCCATGAGCACCCCACACAGGCCCTCTTGGATTTGTATACGATTCGAGAGAAAAAAGGATGCTTCCGAGGTTTGAAGGTAGCCATCCTGGGTGACATCGCTCACAGCAGGGTTGCTCGATCCAATATCTGGGGTTTGACCAAACTGGGAGCCGAGGTCCGGGTTGTTGGCCCGGCTACATTAATGCCACCTGACATTCATAATCTAGGGGTTAAGGTTTACTACAACTGGGAGGAGGGTCTTAAGGACGTAGATGTTATCAATGTCCTGCGCATCCAGCTGGAGCGGCAGAAAAAGGGCCTTTTCCCCAGCATCAGGGAGTATACCCGGTTGTATGGTCTTGATGAGGAAAAACTGCAGGTGGCCAGCCCGGATGTTCTCGTCCTCCACCCGGGTCCCGTCAACAGAGGGGTTGAGATCAGCGCCGAGGTACAGGACGGCCACCATGCGGCGATCAATGAACAGGTAACAAATGGCGTTGCCGTACGGATGGCCCTGCTTTATCTTCTGATGGCAGGAGGTGAAAAAGATGAAATACCTGTTTAAAGGCGGGATGGTCGTCGATCCGGTGGCTGAAACGGTTGCCCCTCTAGATATCCTTGTGGATGAAGGGAAGATCGTGGCAATGCACCCCGGTATCGAAGACAGCAATGCTGAAGTTCTGGTAGTGGAAGGAAACTATGTCTTCCCGGGCTTTATAGATATTCACTGCCATCTGAGGGAGCCGGGGGAGGAGCTAAAAGAGACAATTCTCACCGGCACCCGGGCTGCCGCCAAGGGAGGCTTTACTGCTGTTGCCTGTATGGGGAATACGAAACCTCCGGCAGATAACGGTGCGGTTGTTACCTACATCAAAGAAAAGGCTCAAAGGGCATCTTTCCCGGTTTATCCCATCGGTTGTGCCACCAAAGAAAGGAAAGGGGAGGAGCCTGCAGAGATCGGCGACCTTAAAGAAGCGGGTGTCGTTGCCCTGTCAGATGACGGAGATCCGATCATGAACGCTGAGGTCCTGCGACGGGTAATGGAGTACGCCCGGATGTTCGAACTCCCTGTAATCAGCCACTGTGAGGATAAGAATCTGAGCGGAAGCGGTGTGATGCATGAAGGCTACATCTCCACACTGCTGGGGCTGGAAGGGATCCCTGCTGCGGCTGAGGAGGTGCACGTTGCCCGCGACTTGATTCTGGCCGCAATGACAGGGGTGCACCTTCATGTTGCTCATGTGAGCACCGCCGGTTCGGTGCACCTGATTAGAGAGGCGAAGAAACGCGGGGTAAGCGTAACTGCCGAGGTTACCCCTCACCACCTCTGTCTGACTGCAGAAGCTGTAAGGGGATATGACACCAATACCAAAGTAAATCCTCCTTTGCGTACCAAAGATGACATCCGGGCCCTTTTAGAAGGTCTTAAAGACGGGACGATCGATGTTATCGCCACGGATCATGCCCCGCATAGAAAGGAGGAAAAGGAAGTAGAGTATAATTATGCCCCCTTCGGCATCTCCGGATTGGAGACCGCGGTACCCTTGATGTGGGAATACCTGGTGACAAGGAAGGTGCTCAGTCCGGTAGAACTGGCGAAGAAAATGGCCTTAAACCCGGCACGCATTATCGGCCTCCCGGATCGGGTAATCAAGGTCGGAGGTGAGGCCAATATCACCGTTGTTGATCCTGACTTAAAGCGCCCGGTTGTAACCCGGGAATTCCTTTCTTTGGGCAAGAACAACCCCTTCGAAGGCCGTTTGCTGCGGGGTTGGCCTGTGCTGACGATGATCAGGGGCGAGGTCAGGTTTACCTGGGATACCGGGTATAATAAGCAGGAGCGAGCAGTTACGAGCAAGAGCAAGCGGTAAGAGCAAAATCAGGTAAAGTTTTGGTTAAGGAAGGAGCGCTACTGTTCATGGAAGCCTGGTTGGCTTTAGAGGATGGAACTGTCTTTCAGGGGAAGTCCTTCGGCAGTACCGGAATAGTGACCGGAGAGGTTGTCTTCAATACGAGTATGACCGGCTATCAGGAGATACTCACCGATCCTTCGTATTGCGGTCAGATTCTCGTGCTCACTTACCCTCTGGTGGGGAATTACGGGATCAATGAGGATGATTTCGAATCCGATAGGCCCTGGTTACAGGGCCTTATCATCAAGGAGCTCTGTGAATACCCCAGCAACTGGCGTTGCCGGATGAACCTCGACGAGTTCTGCAGCCGGCATGGAATCATCGGCCTGGCCGGTATCGACACCCGGACTTTGACCAGGCGACTGCGCAGTTGTGGTACCATGAGGGGTGTGATTGCCACAGGGGAGCAGGACGCCGACTCCCTTATTGAGAAGGCACGTCAGGCCCCCCCCATATCGGGAAGGAATCTGGTTAAATTTGTTAGCACGAAGGAAGTGAAGGTTTTTGGGAACGGCCCCTTCAAGGTGGTGGTTTTGGATCTGGGTGTGAAGCGCAACATTATTCGCTTCCTTGTACAGAATAACTGCACCGTTTACGTTGTCCCCGCCTGGACACCGGCGGAGGAGATTTTGTGCCACCGTCCTCACGGTGTGGTACTCTCCAATGGCCCCGGCGATCCCAGGGATGCCGTTGAGGTTGTGGAAACCACACGCCAGTTGATCGGTAAGGTGCCGTTGCTAGGGGTTTGCCTGGGACACCAGATCCTCGGCCTGGCATTCGGTGGGGAAACGTATAAACTCAAATACGGGCACCGGGGAGCCAATCATCCCGTCAAGGATCTGAAAACAGGGAGGGTTTATATTACTTCCCAGAACCATGGGTATGCTGTTGACGAAGAGAGCATACCAGCTGGTGAAATAATGGTAACCCATCGCAATTTGAATGATGGCACAGTCGAAGGCATCAGACACCGGACAGAGCCCATCTTTTCCTATCAGTTTCATCCCGAAGGTTCGCCCGGTATCCTTGATACCACTCACCTTTTTGAAAAGTTTGTATCCTGTTTCTAATAAAACTTTAACGAACTAGCTAAAACTAGGAGGGATGACCCATACCTCGGAATAAAGACTTACATAAAGTTATGGTTATCGGTTCGGGGCCCATCATCATCGGGCAGGCGGCTGAATTCGATTACGCCGGGACACAGGCTTGTCGCGCCCTCAAGGAAGAAGGAATGGAAGTGGTCTTGGTCAACAGCAACCCCGCTACGATCATGACCGACCGTGAAATGGCCGATAAGATCTATATCGAACCGTTAACCCCCGAATTTATAACGAATATCATCGATAAGGAAAGGCCGGATGGTCTTCTCGCAACCCTCGGTGGCCAGGTGGGCCTTAATATGGCAGTGCTTTTGGCCGAAAACGGGGTTCTGGACAAATACGGTGTCCGTCTCTTAGGGACGCCTTTGGAAGCGATCCGGAAGGCTGAAGATCGAGAGCGCTTTAAGGAGATGCTTGAAGATATCGGCGAGCCTGTTCCGGAGAGCAAGGTCGTGAGATCTCTGGAGGAAGCCCTTGATTTTGCCGGAACAACCGGCTATCCGTTGGTGGTGAGACCGGCCTATACCCTCGGCGGCACCGGCGGCGGGATCGCCCATAACGAAGAGGAACTCCGCCAGGTGGTAGGGCGTGGTTTGGCCCTGAGTATGATCGGTCAGGTGCTGCTTGAGCGCAGTGTGGAGGGCTGGAAGGAAATCGAATACGAGGTGATTCGTGACGGCGCCGACAACTGTATTACGGTCTGTAATATGGAAAATATCGACCCTATGGGGATCCACACGGGGGATAGCGTCGTTGTCGCGCCCACCCAGACCTTGAGCGATGATGAAGTACAGATGCTGCGCAGTGCTTCCCTCAAAATCATCCGCTCCTTAGGTGTGGAGGGGGGATGCAACATTCAGTTTGCGCTCGACCCCAAGAGCTTTAATTACTACGTCATCGAGGTCAACCCGCGCGTCAGCAGATCCAGCGCCCTGGCCTCGAAGGCCACCGGCTACCCCATTGCCAGAGTGGCTACTAAAATCGCCCTTGGCCTGCGGCTCGATGAGATAGAAAACTTTGTGACCAGAAAAACCAGTGCTTGTTTTGAGCCAACCATAGATTATTGTGTCCTCAAGTTCCCCCGCTGGCCCTTTGACAAATTCCGGATGGCCAACCGCTCCCTGGGAACTCAGATGAAGGCCACCGGTGAGGTTATGGCCATCGATCGCTCTTTTACGGGGGCTTTGTTAAAGGCTGTCCGCTCCCTGGAGATCCCGGTAACCGGCCTGTCCTTCGCCGGCCTTAAGGATTGGGATACGGAGAAGCTCGTGGAAAAGCTTTCTGTGCCTTCCGATGAGCGCCTCTTTCTGATCGCCGAGGCCTTCCGGCGTGGCCTGACAATGGAGAGGCTGGCATCGATTACTAGGATCGATCCTTTCTTCTTGAAAAAGATCGAAGAAATCACAAAAATGGAAAAGGAGCTGGCAACCGCGGTTTCCCTCTCTTCCGAACTGCTGAAAAAGGCTAAAAGCATGGGTTTTAGTGACGCCCTGATCGGCAAACTGAGAGGGATCGAAGAAGAGCAGATCCGGAAGATCAGAACGGAAAAAGGTATCCTACCGGTCTACAAGATGGTCGATACATGTGCTGCCGAATTCGAAGCGGTAACCCCTTATTTTTACTCTACCTATGAAGAGGAGAATGAAGCCGTTCCCAGTTCCAGGCGCAAAGTGCTGGTGCTGGGAGCGGGGCCCATCAGGATCGGCCAGGGGATTGAGTTCGACTACTGTTCAGTGCAATCAGTTTGGGCGCTCAAGTCCGAGGGGGTCGAAGCCATAATCATCAACAACAACCCGGAGACGGTGAGCACTGACTCCGATACGGCCGACCGGCTTTACTTTGAACCGCTGACCCTGGAAGATGTTCTCCATGTTGTGGAACTGGAAAAGCCTGAGGGGGTAATCGTCCAATTCGGCGGGCAGACGGCCATCAATCTGGCGGGCCCACTGGCCGAAAACGGCGTCAAGATTCTGGGGACGTCTGTGGATAAGATCGATGAGGCCGAGGACCGAGAGAGGTTCGAACGGCTGGTCAACCGGTTGGGGATCCCAGTGCCTCCCGGCCGGGGAGCAACTTCTCTTGACGAGGCCATGACCATTGCGAGAGAAATCGGCTTCCCCGTGCTGGTACGGCCCTCCTACGTTCTGGGGGGGAGGGCTATGGAGATCGTGTACAACGAAGAGGAGCTGGCCAGCTATGTGGAGTCGGCAGTAGCGGTATCTTCACACCATCCGATTCTTGTCGATAAATACTTCCAGGGGCAGGAACTAGAGGTGGATGCGATCAGCGACGGTGAGGATATCGTAATACCAGGCATAATGGAACATATCGAGCGGGCAGGTGTCCACTCCGGTGACAGCATCGCCGTCTATCCGGCCCGCCTTGAAGACGAAGTGCGGGATAAAATCATCAACTACACCAGGAAACTGGCGCGCGCTCTTGAGATAAGGGGATTGCTTAACATTCAGTTTGTCTACTATCAGGGGGAGATTTATGTTCTGGAGGTCAATCCCAGAGCGAGCCGGACGGTCCCCTATCTGAGCAAGATTACAGGAATCCCCATGGTCGCTTTGGGGACCAGGGTTATGCTCGGCAAAACGCTCAAGGAAATGGGCTACCGGAGCGGTCTGGTCGAACCCAACTCCCTGGTGGCGGTGAAGGTGCCAGTTTTCTCCTTCGGAAAATTGACGGAAGTGGATACCTTCCTCGGCCCTGAGATGAAGTCTACCGGTGAGGTAATGGGGGTGGACTATTCCGTACCGCGCGCCCTCTACAAAGGACTTTTGGCCGCCGGCTGTTCTGTTCCCCTTTCGGGGACGGTGTTGGTAACCATCGCCGACCGGGACAAAGAGGAGGTACTTCCGATCGTTGTCGGCTTGAAGGAAATGGGGCTGCGCTTTGTGGCAACGACGGGAACCGCCCGCTTCTTAAGGACGCACGGGGTGGAAGTGGAAGAGGTCAACAAGATCGAGAGCGGTTCCCCCCATGTTGTCGACCTGATCAACTCCGGTAAAATCGACTTTGTTATCAATACCCACAGCGGTGGCCGGGGAGCAGTTAAAGACGGATATCAAATCAGGAGAGCAGCAGTGGAGCATGGTATACCCTGCCTCACCTCCCTGGATACGGCACGGGCGATGCTCGATTGTATTTCTTTCTTGAAAAGCGGTCAGGAGAGCGCTCTCCTCTCCCTCGACGAATATACAAACTAGTTTGGGAAGGGTGCAAAAATTGGTTAAGCCAGGAGAATACACTTGCAGGGTAATCGTTCAGAACTGCCTGTCACCTGGGTATTACCTGCTCAGGCTGGAGGCTCCTGAACTGGCACACAAAGCTCTTCCCGGCCAGTTCGTTATGATACAGTGTGGGGACTGTTACGATCCCTTTCTGCGGCGTCCATTGAGCATCCACTATGTGGAGGAGGAGAAAGGAGAGGTTCAGTTCCTCTATCAGGTACGGGGGAAAGGAACGGCCCTGCTGGCAGAGAGGAGCGCCGGAGACAAGGTTCAGCTGTTGGGACCCTTGGGCCGCGGTTTTTCCTGCACCGAAGAAGGAAAAAAAGGTGTGCTGGTAGGTGCAGGGGTAGGTGTGGCCCCTATCCTTTATCTGGCATCCTCTCTGAAGAAGCGCCGTTGGGAGCTCCTCATTCTTATGGGGGCACGCAGCCAGGAGGGAATTCTGCGGCCTGAAGTGTATGAGCTATACGGCCGGGTAGCAGTGGCCACTGAAGACGGCTCCAGCGGATGGAAAGGAAGCGTTCTCGGGCTTCTCAAGGAAAAGCTGGGGCAGTCCTCTTTTGATAAGATCTTTGCCTGTGGCCCTCTTCCCGTCCTCAAGGGAGTGCAGCAGTTGAGCATCGACAAAGGCATTCCGGCCGAAATCTCGCTGGAGGAGCGCATGGCTTGCGGTGTGGGCGCCTGTCTGGGTTGTACCTGTCGGGGTGACGGCGGAGAGCAACTGAGGGTCTGTCGGGAGGGGCCGGTTTTCGCTGCTGAGGAGGTGATCTTTGGTGGTTGACCTCTCAGTGGAAATCGCCGGTATTAAAATGCAAAACCCGGTCCTGGTAGCCTCGGGAACCTTCGGATCCGGGGTGGAGTATGCTCCTGTCTTCGACGTGAGTAAACTGGGTGCTCTCGTCACCAAGGGATTGACCCTCGACCCCTGTCCGGGAAATGAGCCCCCGCGCATCTGTGAAACTCCTGCAGGTCTGCTCAATGCTATCGGCCTGCAGAACCCCGGCGTAGATTCCTTTATCGATGACCTCTTGCCGCAGATGCTCGATTTTGGCATACCGGTGATCGCCAATATTGCCGGCCGCACCAAAGAGGAGTTCATAGCCCTGGCAGAACGCCTGACCAATACGGGTGTGGCGGGCTTGGAGATGAATATCTCCTGCCCCAACGTCAAGGCCGGTGGGATGGCCCTTGGTACGGTTCCCGAGGCGGCGGCCGAAATCGTAGAAGCCGTTGTGCAGTCCACTGATCTTCCCGTCATCGTTAAGCTTACCCCCAACGTGACCGACATCGCAGGCCTCGCCAGGGCCGTTGCTGATGCCGGAGCACATGCCCTTTCTTTGATCAATACTTTGCTGGGAATGGCCATCGATGTTGAGGCCAGAAAACCGGTTCTGGGCAACGTTACCGGTGGCCTCTCCGGCCCGGCAATCCGGCCGGTAGCAGTGCGGGCGGTTTGGGAGGTGTCCCAGGCGGTCGATCTTCCGATCATCGGCATGGGGGGGATCTGCACCGGTCGTGATGCCCTGGAGTTCATCCTTGCCGGGGCCTCAGCGGTGGCGGTTGGCTCGGCCTTCTTCCATGATCCCCTGGCAGCGGTGAAGATCATCGAAGATCTGCAGAGTTACTGTGCCAGGAATAAAATCGAGGAGCTCAGATGTTTAGTCGGAGCCGCCTGGAAAAATCAAGGCTGTAAGGAGTGAAGGAAGAACTGATATGGATACCAAGGAGCGGCTGATCGTAGCCCTGGACCTCGCCGAACGGGAACGGGCGCTGGGTTTGGTTTCACAGCTGCACGACTGCTGCGGAATGTTTAAAGTAGGACTGGAACCGTTTTGCAATTACGGCCCCACTTTTGTGAAGGAGATTCAGGAAGCGGGGGGGCGTGTCTTTCTCGATCTGAAGTTTCACGATATACCCCGCACCGTTGCTCAGGCCGGGCGGGCCGCAGCGCGGTTGGGAGCGGCCATGTTCAACGTCCATATTGCCGGCGGTCGGGAGATGCTGAGAGCCGTGGTTGAAGAGGTGGAGGATGAGACCGGGGGGGAGCGTATGCCCCTGATTATAGGCGTGACTGTGCTTACCAGCCTAGGCGCCGAAGAGCTGTTTAACGATCTGGGCATCGAAAGACAGCCCCTGGATCAGGTACTCTTCTGGGCAGAAATAGCGAAGGAGTGTGGCCTTTCCGGCGTTGTGGCTTCACCACGCGAGATCGCGGCGATCCGGGAAAGATTTGGAGAAGACTTTTTGATCGTTACGCCCGGCATCAGACCTGCGGGTTCAAGCGCAGGCGACCAAAAGAGAATCAGCACACCCGGGGAAGCCATTAATGCGGGAGCGGACTACATTGTGGTTGGTCGACCGATCTTGCAGGCGGTGGACTCACGGGAGGCCGCCCGGCGTATTCTCAGGGAAATGGAGGAATCAAGAGATGAAAGAAAATGAGCTTCTGACAGTCTTTAAAGAGCGCGGCGCCTTATTGGAGGGGCACTTTCGTTTGACATCGGGGCTGCACAGCAACCGTTATATTCAGTGCGCCAAAGTTTTGATGTATCCCGATCTGGCCGAAGAACTGTGCACAGAGCTTGCCGCCCACTTTAAAGGACTGGATGTGGATTTAGTGGTAGGGCCAGCCATCGGGGGAATTATTGTTGCTCAAGAGGTAGGGCGTGCATTGGGTGTGAAAGCGATGTTTACAGAGCGGGAACAGGGAAAGATGACCCTGCGCCGTGGATTCGTAATAGAAGCGGGTGAGCGAGTTGTGGTAGTAGAGGATGTTGTGACCACTGGAGGTTCGACCAAAGAAGTGATTGAGGTGGTCAAGGCGCAGGGAGGGGTACTTATAGGGGTTGCCTCCCTTGTAGATCGCCACAGTGGAGATCTTGACTTCGGAGTGCCCTACTATTCACTGCTCAAACTCCAAATAGATACCTACGATCCTGCCGACTGCCCGTTGTGCCGGGACGGCCTACCGGTGGTCAAGCCCGGAAGCAGGAGCTAGTGTTAGACGAACGAATAAACTGCGCCGACAATAATTAAAATGCCGCCTTTCTTATTTCGGAATGTTCACTGTTGCCATGCGCGGGTCATATATGAACTCACCGGGAGCTGCTGTTATCGGTTGTGGAATACTACTTTTAATCATTTACGGTGTTCTGGTCGGAGAAACCCGAAAAGATACAAAATGAATAAGAGCGATCATTCAGGGGCAGGAGCCTTAGGGGCTACGTAAATAGTTTCGTGGTTTCTATAGATGACAAACCCCGGGCGCGCTCCTGCCGGTTTGCTGACATATTTCCTTTTGGTGCAGTCAACAGGCACCTTCGATGAGTATCTGGCTTCACTGAAGTGGGCTGCCAGTCCTGCTGCCTCTTCCAGTGTAGACGGGGGTACCTCCTGACCGGGTTTGCTTTTGACTACCACATGAGCTCCTGCGCTTTCTTTTACGTGAAGCCAGTAGTCTTCATCTCGTGCCAGGCGCATGGTGATGTAGTCGTTCTGCCTGTTGTTTTTTCCAACAAGGATCTGATAGCCGTCACTGGAGGTAAAACGCAATATCTGAGGCGGCATTTTTTTTGTCCCTTGACTCCAGCGGTCTTTCTTGCCGTCGGAGCGGACGTAACCCGCTTCTTCCAGCTCCTCATGAATCTCCTGATAATCAGCCAGGTTCTCCGCCTGTTCGAGGGCTGCTTTTAGGCTGTTCAGATACTGAATTTCCTCTCTAGTGCTCTTGATTTGCTTCTCCAGGGCTTTGATGGCATCTCTTGCCTTGTCGTATTTCCGGAAAAGGCGCTGGGCGTTCTGAACTGCCGAAAGCGACGGGTCCAGCTCGATTTTTAGCGGTGGAGCATCCGGCTGATAGAGGTTCGGGAGCACCACTTCCCGGGCCCCGGGTTTGATCAGGTGCAGGTGGGAGAAAATCATCTCTCCGAGGAGCCGCAGCTTAAGAGCTTCCCTGGCTTCTGCCTCGTCCTTCTCCTGGAGAGTGAGTTTTTTACTGCAGCGATCCATGTTCTGTCTGATAACCGTCTCCAGATGGCTTTTAATCTGCTTAAGACGGTTGTTCTCTGCTTTGGCGGCGTAGTAGCGGTCAAGCATTTCGTTAACTGTTTCACACGGTAGCGCTTGCAATCCCCGGTAGTGAGTAAGAGGAAGGGGGGCATAGGCCACCGCCGTTTTTCCTTGAAAGATGATTACCGGCTTCGGTTTATCCCCCTGCAGCAGAGGAATGACGGTGTTCTGAAGGGACTGAAAGAGGGCGCGCAGCTCGTATTCACCACAGAATTCCAGGTGCAGGTCGGGATCCAGCCCGGCCCGGTAAGCCACTTCGCGCGCCAGTGTGTGCCCTATGCCGGCAAGGGTTCGAAAAAGAACATCCTCCAGCTTTTTTTCCAGAGGGTTGGCAAGTAGCAACCCGACAAATTGTTCTTCATCGAGGTTAAGTGGGTGTGCTCTATGCTGGACAGGTGGAGGAATGTAGGGGCGTCCCGGCAGTACCTCGCGATGTCTGCTCAAGGCGTGGGAATAACGTTTGATGCCGTCGATAATCAGGCCGGTTGCGGCGTCCACCATAATCAGGTTACTATGCTTTCCCATGATCTCGCTGATCAACACCACATTCTGAAACTCACCGCTTTCCCCTAAACGGGTAAATACCAGGCGTACGATGCGATCGAGGTTCTCCTGTTCGATGCTGATCAGGCGGCTTCCTTCCAGATACTTGCGCAGTATCTGGCAGAAAAGAGGAGGGGAAGGAGGGTTGGCCTTTTCCTGGGAAGTCAAGTGGATCCGGGCGGTCTCCGCGGCTGAGGAGAGAAGCAGGCGCAGGCTGCGGCCGGAGGAGCGAACCACAAGGATGATTTCCTGCTTCTCAGGCTGGTAGACGCGCTCTACCCTCCCCTGCAGGATTGAGGCTTGAAGTTCTCTGACAACGAGGTTCAAGGTAAGGCCATCCGGTAACATCTTCCATCCCTCTTTTCCTGTAACTGATTTTCCCCTGGTTGGCGTTGATCTCACTACTAAATTGTATCCTAACTGTTAATGTTTGATCTACTTGCCGATTTTGCGGATTTGAGTTAATCTAGTAGCAGGTGTTTTCTGGTACAGGAGAGGGGTAGCAGAGCGGAGGTTTTCGCCTGTCTTAAAGTCGCTTTAAGGAGGCCAGCCCGATGCAGTTCACCAAGTGGCACGGCTTGGGCAACGATTTTATTCTGCTGGAAACGAAGCCAGATAGTCTTCCCAAAGATAAAATCCCGAGCTTTACCCGTAGGCTCTGTGACCGGAATTTCGGGGTCGGCGGAGACGGCCTTGTCTTCGTTTTTCAGGACGAGCAAGGGATGATCAATATGCGCATCTTCAACGCCGACGGTTCTGAGGCGGAAATGTGCGGCAATGCCATCCGCTGCGTGGCCAAGTACGCCTATCAGAAAGGGTTGGCCAAGGAGATCATCTTTCACATAAAAACAAAAGCCGGTGTCAAGGTACCGGAATTGATACTGGAAGAAGGCTCTGTTGCTGCTGTAAAAGTGGATATGGGGGAGCCGATCCTGGAACGGGAAAAGATACCTGTTGCTGGGGAACCGGGAGATAGGGTTGTGAATGAGGTAATTGAAGTGGGTGACAACATCTTGAAGTTTACCGCAGTCTCCATGGGCAACCCCCACTGTTTGATTTTCGTGCCCGATGCGGGAAGTGCTCCCGTGCGCACCTTGGGCCCGCGCCTGGAGTGCCACAGGTTATTTCCCAGCCGCACCAACGTAGAATTTGTAGAGGTGCTGAACCGTAAGGAGGCCAGGGTAAGGGTCTGGGAACGGGGTGTAGGAGAGACGCTGGCCTGTGGGACGGGTGCCTGTGCTACCGCCGTAGGGGGTGCTCTCGCCGGATATCTGGATAGAAAAGTGCGTGTCTACTTGCCGGGTGGGGAGCTTCTGGTAGAATGGGCGGAAAACAATCACGTTTATATGACAGGACCTGCTGAGGAGGTTTTTCAAGGGTATCTTCACGACGAATTTATTAAAAGGATTTTGGATGAGAATCCGGAACCTCAAGCGAATGGAAGTAACAGGTAAACCATGCTTTCTGCCATCCTTCCTTTGGCGGAGGAAATGTGCTATTGCGATAGAGCAGGTTTAAATATGTGTGAGGTCATGTTGTCTTTCGCCTAATCTGATGATAGAATGACGAAAACTAGGGGGTTTACGAGATGAAAAAAGTTGCTGACCGCTTGGCTGCTTTGCCGCCATACCTCTTCGCCCGCATCGAACAGAAGATTGAGAAATTACAGAGCCGGGGTATTGATGTGATCAGTCTGGGAATCGGTGACCCTGACCTTCCTACACCTTCTCATATTGTAAAGGCGTTGATAGATCAGGCACAGAAGGCCGAGAACCATCGTTATCCAACTTCTGCAGGACTGCTGGCGTTCCGCACGGCAGTGGCCTCCTGGTACAGGCGCAGGTTTGGGGTTGAACTGGATCCCGCTTCTGAAGTAGTCACACTGATCGGCTCTAAGGAGGGGATTGCCCACATCTCCTTCTGCTATCTACAGGAGGGGGATCTCGCTCTGGTGCCGGATCCGGCATATCCCGTCTACGGTATAGGCGCTGCCCTGGCCGGTGCTGAAGTGTACTCCCTTCCCTTAAAAGGGGAGAACAATTTTCTGCCGGATTTGAGCAGTGTCCCTGTGGAGGTGGCAAGAAAAGCCTCTCTTTTGTTCCTCAACTATCCCAATAATCCCACCGGGGCAACATGCGACAAGGAGTTTTTTCAGGATGTAGTCAGCTTTGCCCGTCATTATGATCTCATCGTCTGTCACGATGCCGCGTATTCTGAAATAACCTTTGACGGCTATGTTGCTCCTAGTTTTCTTGAAGTGCCGGGTGCAAAGGATGTTGGAATTGAGTTTCATTCCCTCTCGAAGACCTATAACATGACCGGTTGGCGTATCGGCTGGGCGGCAGGGAATGCAGAGCTTATAAAGACCCTGTCTTCTCTTAAGTCCAATCTTGATTCCGGAGTCTTTCAGGCAATTCAGTATGCCGGGATAGCCGCCCTGGAGGGACCGCAGGACTGTATCGAGGAGATGCGCCGCATTTATCGGGAGAGAAGGGAGATTGCGGTGGCCGGTCTAAAAAGTCTAGGTTGGGATTTCTCCTTACCTAAAGGAACCATCTATCTGTGGGTGCCGGTGCCGTCCGGGTTGACGTCAACGGAATTTGCGGAAATGGTTCTGGAAAAGTCTTCTGTGGTAGTTACTCCGGGTATTGGCTACGGCAAATATGGTGATGGCTATTTTCGGATATCCTTGACGCTGGCAACGGAGCGGTTAAAAGAAGCCTTCCGGAGGATGAAAGAGGCTTTTGGTACTTTGTACCATTAAGCCCGCCGCAGAATGAATGAAGAGGTGGTAGCAACGAAAGTTAGAAAGAAAATAGAAGGGAGTGAAAGCCTGGTACGGGGTGATGTGTAACCCGAACCAGGATGCTAAAGTGCTCAGAAGCATGACCGGATTCGGCAGGGGTGAATACGAGAAGGACGGGCTGCATGCCACGGTGGAAATACGGAGCGTCAACCACCGTTTTTTGGAACTTGTAGTTCGTATCTCTCGCCCCTATTTCTCCCTTGAGGAAAAAATTAAGGAACGGGTGCAACAGGATATTGCCCGCGGCCATCTGGATATTTATGTTAATATAGAGGATCGCCGTGGTAAAAAACGTAATGTTAAGCTTGACAAAGAATTAGTCCTTGCCTATTATAATAGTTTAAAGGAAATGGCAAAAACGCTTAATATTGACTTCCAATTAAAAGTTAATGACCTTGCTCAGCTTCCTGATGCTTTGGTGGTCGAGGAATCTGAAGAGGATCTGGACGAGGTTTGGTCAGTTGTGGAAAAAGCTCTGGCAGAGGGAATGGCTCATTTGTCTGAGATGCGAACCCGTGAGGGAGCAAGGCTTTGCGAAGATTTGATCCTTCGCAAAAACCGGATTGCCGGATACGTGGAGGAGATTAAAAAACGGGCTCCGCTTTTGAGCGAAGAATTACGCAATCGGCTCAAGAGCAGACTCCAGACTCTGCTAGATGACTGCGAAATAGACGAAAACCGGTTAGCGGCGGAAGTGATTTTGTTTGCTGAAAGAAGCAGTATCACCGAGGAATTAGTACGCCTGTCCAGTCATCTCTCACAGTTAGAAGAATTCCTGCATTTAAAAGGAGCAGTCGGCAGGAGAATCGAATTTTTACTTCAAGAGATGAACAGGGAAGTCAATACAATCGGTGCTAAGGCCGCGGATTTGGTTATTTCACCGCTGGTTGTGGAGATTAAGAGTGAGCTGGAGAAAATGCGGGAGCAGATCCAGAATGTCGAGTAGAGAGGCAAGGCGTATACAAATTAGGGGAGGTAAACAATGGACATTAAGCTTATTAATATAGGTTTTGGCAATGTTGTCTCTGCCAATCGCATCATTGCCATCGTGAGCCCTGAGTCTGCGCCGATCAAGCGCATTATCCAGGAAGCCAGAGACCGGGGGATGTTGATCGATGCCACCTATGGCAGGAGAACCAGGGCAGTGATAATCACCGACAGCGATCATGTTATCCTGTCTGCTGTTCAGCCGGAGACGGTAGCCAACCGCCTTTCTACAAAAGAGCCTGCTTCGGCCAACGAAGAATAATCGAAAAGATAGAGGAAACGAGGAATCGTTGACCGTGCGACCGCTGCTCATAGTTATATCGGGCCCTTCCGGATCTGGGAAAGGCACTTTATGTGAGTTGCTGCGCAAGGCATTGCCTAACATTAGTTATTCGATTTCTGTTACAACAAGGCCTCCCCGCATCAATGAAAAGGATGGGGTGGATTATTTTTTCGTGACCGAAGAAGAATTCAAAAGGATGCTTGAAAAAGGGGAATTGCTGGAATGGGCTGAAGTTTACGGTCATTATTACGGGACCCCCCGCTTTGCAGTAGAAAACGCTCTGCGCTCCGGTAAGGACGTGTTGTTGGAGATCGACATTCAGGGAGCCTTTAAGGTTAAGGAGATTTTCCCTGAGGCCTTGTTAATCTTCATCAAACCGCCATCCATAGAGGAGCTCAGCAAAAGGATTGCCAAGAGAGGAACGGAGGATGTTGAAACAATCGGAAGGCGGCTGAATTGCGCTTACCGGGAGCTCCAGGCTGCAGATATGTATGACTATGTCGTCCAAAATGACAGAAAAGAACGGGCATTCATGGAGCTTCTGGAGATCATCAATAAGGAAAAAAGCGCCCGGAATTAAGGTAAAGGGGTATAGAGCATGGAACAGCCGAGTCTCGATGTGCTGATAAAAAAGGTTGAAAGCAAATATGAACTGGCGGTAGCAGCTGCGAAGAGGGCGCGCCAGCTTACCGAATCCTGCAAAAATCCCGATAACCCCGAGGCCATCAAGCCGGTGACCATTGCCCTCAAAGAAATTGCGGAAGACCAGCTGGTAATCAAGCGCACTTTGCTGAAAACGAAATGAATAACGAGGACCGGATGAAGAAAAACATTGTACTTGGGGTTACGGGAAGCATTGCCGCCTACAAGGCGGCCGAAATCGCCAGCCTCCTTATAAAGAAAGGCTATAAAGTAGAAGTAGTGATGACCCGGTCGGCTACGCAATTCATCACCCCTTTGACACTGCAATCCATTACGCAGAGCCCTGTACACACGGAAATGTTTGCTGCCCCCCGGCAGTTGGAAATTGAACACATCAGCCTCGCTCAAAAGGCCGACCTTTTGTTGGTGGCGCCTGCTACAGCCAATATTATCGGGAAGGTGGCCGGGGGGATCGCCGATGATCTTCTGTCAACTACGATCATGGCAACAAGCGCGCCGGTGATTTTTGCTCCGGCGATGAATGTCGGCATGTATGAAAACCCCGTCTTTCAACACTGGATGAATTTTTTGCGGGGTTATGGCTTTCTTTTTATTGAACCTGACGAAGGCAGGCTGGCATGCGGTGCCACAGGAAAAGGGAGATTGCCGCCACCGGAGAGGATCGTCTCTTATGTAGAGGATGTCCTCAACCGCCAGGATGAACTGTCCGGCATTCAGGTCCTGGTCACAGCAGGCCCCACCAGGGAACCTCTCGATGCCGTGCGCTTTCTGTCCAATTATAGCTCCGGGAAGATGGGTTATGCCCTGGCAGAGGAAGCGAAAAAACGGGGTGCGAGGGTAACCCTGATCAGCGGACCCACAAAGCTGGAGCCGCCGCAGGGGGTTAACCTGATTTCCGTGCAGACTGCGGAGGAAATGTTTAACGCCGTGAAGGAAAATTTTGCGGTAGCGGATGTTGTCATAATGGCGGCGGCGGTAGCTGACTTCCGTCCGCGTTGGGTTACTTCAGGAAAGATTAAAAAAGAATCGGCGGACCTTCTGCTGGAACTGGAACGGACCCCGGACATTCTAGCCTACCTAGGGCAACACAAGTCAAACCAGATCCTGGTGGGATTTGCGGCTGAAACCGAAGACCTGCTGGTTAACGCGAGGGAGAAACTGGCCCGCAAAAATCTTGATATGATCGTTGCCAATGATTTGACGGAAGAAGGGGCAGGTTTTGATGTCGACACCAATGTGGCCACTATTCTGTTTCCGGAAGGAGAAGCTGTTGAGTTGCCCCGCCTGACCAAAAAGGAATTGGCCGGTGTGATTTTGGATCAGGTGGCAAAACTGTTAAGAAGAACCAAGGAGGACAAACGATAATGGCGAAACGACTTTTTACTTCTGAATCAGTAACCGAAGGGCATCCGGACAAAATTGCCGACCAGATATCAGATGCGATTCTTGATGCCATCTATGAAAAGGATAAGGAAGCTCGTGTTGCCTGCGAAACCATGGTGGCAACAGGGCTTGTCTTTATCACCGGGCAAATCACCACAGAATGTTATGTTGATATACCTCAACTGGTTCGTTCTACCATCAGGGATATCGGATACACGAGAGCAAAGTACGGCTTTGACTGCGATACCTGCGCCGTGATCACCTCCCTGGAAGAGCAATCCGCCGACATCGCTCTGGGGGTTGACCAGGCTCTGGAGAATAAAACCGGGGAGATCAGGGACACGATAGAACTGGGCGCCGGTGATCAGGGGATGATGTTCGGCTATGCCACCGACGAATCCCCAAATCTGATGCCATTGCCCATAGATCTGGCGCACAGACTGGCGCGCCGGCTGGCAGAAGTCCGGAAACAGAAGATCCTCCCCTACCTGCGCCCAGATGGAAAGACTCAGGTTACCGTAGAGTATGAGGATGACCGTCCGGTGCGGGTAGATGCGGTCGTGGTTTCGGCACAGCACCGCCCCGATGTTACTCTTGAGCAAATAAAGGCAGACATTATAGAAACTGTTATTAAGGAAACAATTCCACCCGAATACATTGATAAGAATACGCGCTATTATGTCAATCCCACCGGTCGCTTTGTTATCGGTGGGCCGCAGGGGGACACGGGACTGACGGGAAGAAAGATCATCGTCGATACCTACGGCGGGATGGCGAGACACGGGGGAGGCGCTTTTTCCGGCAAAGATCCTACGAAAGTCGATCGTTCTGCCTCTTACTTTGCCAGGTACGTGGCCAAAAATATAGTTGCTGCCAAACTAGCCCGCCGGTGTGAAGTGCAGGTCGCCTATGCAATCGGCGTGGCCAACCCTATAGCGGTGCATGTGGATACATTTGGGACGGGAGTCATTTCTGATCAGTCGCTCTGTAAGTTGGTGAGAGAGTGCTTTGATTTCAAGCCCGCTGCCATTATCAGACATCTTGATCTGAGGCGACCGATTTACAAACAGACCGCCGTCTACGGTCACTTCGGGAGATCTGATCTCGACCTCACCTGGGAAAGGACGGATTGTGCAGAGATACTTAAAAAAGAAGCGGAGAAGATTCCGCTGGGAGGATACCGTTAGGAGCCATCAGAACCCCTTTGAGGCCGGCAAGAGGTAAAGGAGCCGGTCTTTTCTGTTTCTGGGGCGGTTTGTTTGTCGATAGCTTTTCTGTTCCGGGTTAATGTTTTTGTTATAATTAATTGGTAGTCTAGGGAAACAGTTGTCATGGAGGCGGGGCCGGTGGGGGAAGAGTGCGCCGAGGTTGTAGTAAACATCAATCATCCCGATCTGAACCGGATCTTTCATTATCGTTTGCCTGCCGGGATGGAAAAGCCGCCACCCGGTACCAGGGTCACCGTTCCATTCGGATCCCGGCTGGTTGAGGGATGGATTGTCGGTTATAGTGAGCCGGAGCCGGGGATTAGTTTGCGGGAGATTGCCGGCTTAGGCCGGCCGGATTTTACAAAAGAGCTTTTAGACCTGGCCCGCTGGATGGCCTGGTATTACCTGCATCCTTTAGCAGAAATTCTGGAGCTGATGAGCCCACCGGACAGGCCTAAGAGGCTGGTTAAATGCACATCTCCGGAAGAGAAACTTTCCCCGCAGCGCCCTGAAGACTTCGACCTGACCGGAGAACAGCAAGAAGCCTTAAGGAGAATTGAAGAGGCGCTGAGCAATGAAAAAGGGGAAAGGTTTCTTCTCTACGGTGTGACCGGGAGCGGCAAAACTGAGGTTTACCTGCGGGCGACAGAATTTGCTCTTGCTTTAGGACGGCAGGTGCTCTACCTGGTGCCCGAAATTGCCCTTACTCCACAGATAGGGGCGCTTTTTCAAGAAGCTTTCGGTGAAAGGGTGGCCGTCTGGCATCACCGCCTGGCGCGCGGGGAGAAGTACCGCCTTTGGGAAGATGTCAGAGAAGGAGCTAAGGGGGTAGTGATCGGCCCCCGGTCAGCTGTTTTTGCGCCCTTTTGTAATCTCGGCCTGGTAATCATCGATGAAGAGCACGACCCTTCCTATAAAGAGCAGGAAAGGCCTTACTATCATGCCCGCCAGGTGGCTCTGATGCGCTCCTTTCTCAATAAGGCGGTTGTGGTTTTGGGGAGTGCCACTCCATCACTGGAGAGTTTTACGGCTGCGGTCAGGAAGAGGCTCCAGCTGTTGACAATTTCCAGGCGTCCCCCTGGGCGCAGCCTTCCGAGGACCACAGTGGTAGACATGCGTCGGGAATTAAACAGTGGTGAACCTTCAATTTTCAGCAGGTATCTACAGGAACAGATAAAACTGCGCCTTAAGCGAAAAGAACAGGTTATTCTCTTTTACAACAGAAGGGGTTACGCTCCTCTCGTTTTTTGCCCTGGATGCGGTGAGGTTTTAAAATGCCGCTATTGCTCTATTTCCCTTGTTTATCACCGGCAGACAGGGGATCTCCGCTGCCATTACTGCAACACCCGCCTTCCGTTGCCGGTGAGCTGTCCTTCTTGCGGGAGCAATAAAAGGCTCTGCTTTTTAGGAACGGGGATTGAGCGCGTGGAACAGGAACTCTCAATGCGCTTCCCAGGGGCACGGGTGCTGCGCCTGGATTACGATACTACTCGCGGTAAGGGGTCCTACAGCCAGATCTTGAGCCTATTTGCCGGGAAAAAAGCAGACATTCTTCTAGGAACCCAAATGGTGACCAAAGGGCACGACTTTCCCGGCGTTACCTTGGTGGGAGTTCTTAACGCCGACCTCTCTCTGAATCTGCCCGATTACCGCTCAGCAGAGCGCACCTTTCAGATCCTCACTCAGGTAGCCGGGAGGACGGGAAGGGGGCCGCAGCCAGGTGAGGTTGTGGTGCAGACTTATCATCCCGAACACTACAGCATCATGGCCGCCTGCAGAGGAGATAGCAACTCTTTTTATCGGGAAGAGGCAAAAAGAAGGCGTGCTCTGGAGTATCCCCCCTATGGGGAATTGATCAGGGTGCGCCTGAGCAGCCGCAGGGAAGAAGATGTTGCCGCACTGGCATCTGAGCTGGCCGGAGAGCTGAGGCGCCAGCTCGCAGGTGATCAGGTTGCAGTTCTCGGGCCCGCTCCGGCTCCGGTTCTGCGGGTCAAAGGTTTTTACAGGTGGCAGGTATTGCTCAAAGGCAAGACCCTTCCTTTGCGCAGTCAAATTGAAGCCTGTCTCGGTGTTTATCACAAAAACAATAGTGTTATAATTAGTGTGGAAGTGGATCCTTTTGGTTATTAATGTCAAGGGGGATTTTGATGCCGGCTTATAAAATAGTGGAACTGGGAGACCCCGTACTGCGCCAAAAAAGCCGTCCGGTACGTGTGGTCAATAAAAGTATACGCAAACTGCTTGATGACATGGCGGAAACGATGTACGCAGCGCAAGGTGTCGGCCTGGCTGCCCCACAGGTTGGTATTTCCAAGCGGGTAGTGGTGGTTGACGTTGGTGAGGGCCTCTGGGAACTGATTAACCCGGAGATCATCTACCAGGAGGGCGAGGATGTCGGTGTTGAAGGGTGCTTGAGTATTCCCGGTGTTGCCGGGGAGGTTAAAAGGGCCTATAGAGTGCGAGTCAAGGGTCTCAACCGCCACGGTGGGGTACAGGTAATCAGTGCAGAAGGCCTGGGGGCAAGGGCGCTCCAACATGAGATCGACCATTTAGACGGTATTCTCTTTATCGATAAAGCAATAAGGATCAAGAGTTGACAGGGAAGGAGTGGCAGCGATACTGAAGATCCTGTTTATGGGGACATCTTCCTTTGGGATTCCCACGTTAAGAAGGCTCAAAGATACAGAGTGGACGCTGCTGGGGGTTGTTACCCGGCCGGACCGGCCACGCGGTCGCGGCCGGCGGATAGCGGCGCCTCCCGTTAAGGAGTTCGCCGTTGAGAACAGCCTCCCTGTTTTTCAGCCGGAAGGGGCCGAAGAGCTGAGCAGGCTCCTTGAGAGAATGAGTCCTCTACCGGATGTTATCGTCGTTGTGGCCTTCGGCATGCTCATCCCGCAGCCAGTTCTGAACCTGCCCCGTTTAGGTTGCATCAACCTTCACCCGTCGCTGCTGCCAGCTTATCGCGGCGCGGCTCCTATTGAGAGGGCGGTTATGAACGGGGAAAGGAGCACCGGGGTGACCACAATGTTTCTTTCTCCGGAAATGGATGCGGGCGATATTATTCTCCAAGAGGAGGTTCCCATTGGGGAAAACACCACTGCCGGTGAACTGGCATCTTCTCTGGCGGAGAAGGGCGCAGCCCTGATGTTAAAAACTCTGTCCTTGCTGGAAGACGGTTCGGCGCCCCACCGTGCTCAGGATCATCGGCTTGCCACCTACGCTCCTCCCATCCGCAGAGAAGAGGAGCTAATTGACTGGAAACGCACTGCCGATGACATATTTAACCAGATCCGGGGTATGAACCCCAGGCCGGGGGCGTATACTGTGTTTAAAGAAAAGATCCTCAAGGTATGGCGAGCCCTGGTAGTTTCAAATAAAGCAAGCGGCGGTGAACCAGGGGATGTTGTTGCCCTTGAACCTCGAGAGGGATTTGTGGTACAGACTGGTTCCGGGCAACTTCTTCTGACCGAGGTCCAGCCTGCGGGCAGAAACCGTATGAGCGGTGCGGAGTTCCTGCGTGGTTACCGGATTTCGCCGGGGATGCGCCTGGGGTAGAATAAGGGTGATGATTAGAGGTAATGAGATTGAAGAAGAACCCTCACCAGCGTACTTCGCCTGCCAGGGATGGCGCTCTCCGTGTCCTCATAGCAGTGGACAAAGAGGGGGCCTATGCCAATCTGGCCCTACAAAAAATTACAGCCGACCTGAAATTGGGAGCAGATGATCTCGCTCTCCTGACAGAACTGGTTTACGGTACTCTGCGGATGCGGGGAACGATCGATTGGGTGATTGACCGTTTCAGCAGCACGCCTGTATCCAAAATGAGCCATGCCGTGCGCAACATTGTGCGCCTTGGTGTTTATCAGCTTCTCTTTCTCGACCGGATACCTCCTTGGGCGGCCTGTAATGAAGCTGTGGAGCAGGCCAAAAGGTGGAGGCTTGCCGGCCTGGCAGGGTTTGTAAATGGACTGCTGCGCAGCATTGCCCGCAAGCGGGAAGAGATATCCCATCCCGATCCTGACGTTGATCCTCTTTCACATATTAGCGTGAAATATTCCCATCCCGCCTGGCTGGTTGAGCGATGGCTGAACCGTTACGGTAAGGAAGAGACCATCGCTCTGTGCAGGGCAAACAACAAACCGGCTCCACTGGTTATCCGCTGCAATACCTTAAAAATAACTCCGCAAGAACTGCAGCAGCAACTGGAAAAAGAAAATGTCATCGCCCGTTTCAGTATGCTGGTGCCTGAGGGTCTGGTGACGAATCTGTCTTCACTGGCGGAACTGCGGCTATTTCAGGAAGGCTATTTTGCCGTTCAGGATGAAAGCTCCATGATCGCCTCCCTGGTGTTAAATCCCGCTCCCGGATCTTTTGTTATCGATGCCTGCAGCGGGCCTGGGGGGAAGACGACCCATATGGCTCAGATCATGCAGAACAAGGGGAGGATCCTAGCCCTCGATGTCCATAGCCACCGCCTGGAGCTTGTCGCAAAAGCCTGCGAGAGGATGGGCGTCAGCATTGTAGAGACTAAACTGATGGATGTCCGAGAACTTCCTTTTCAACTACAGGAAAAGGCGGATTATGTCCTCGTCGATGTGCCCTGCTCCGGACTGGGAGTGATCAGGAGGCGGCCTGATTTGAGGTGGAGGATTAAACCCGAGGATCTACAGCAGCATGCCATACAGCAACTGGAAATACTTAAGTCCGCCTCTCGCTGTCTCGCGGCTGGAGGTGTTCTCGTTTACAGCACCTGCACCACGGAACCGGAAGAGAATACTGGGGTTATCAGGCAGTTTCTAGAAGCATGCAAGGATTTTCAACCGGAAGATCTCTCTTTGCGGCTACCCTTTCCCCTGGTTTGGGAGGAGGATAAGGTGACCGCTCGATCGGGGTTCCTGCAGTTGTTCCCCCACCGTCATGGAACCGACGGCTTTTTTGTGGCCTGTTTGAGAAAAACGATTAAGGGCGGGTGAGACCGTGAGCCTAGAAGATCTGGAAATGATGTTCACTAAATTCTGGGAAGGCATTTTTCGCAAGGGCAAGCGCTCCCTGCAGCCTGTGGAGATTGCCCGTGCCCTGGTACGAGAGATGGTAGCCCAAAGGCGGGTGAGTGTATCCCGTGTTTATGCCCCAAACGTTTTTACTGTCAGCCTGGGAAAAGATGATTTCGAAAAGAGCGCACCGCTCCAGGAGGCTCTCAGCAAGGAACTCGCCGATTACATTAAAAATAAAGCGGCAGAGAAGGCTTATACCTTGATCGGCAGGCCGCAGATAACATTTATGGAAGATGATACCCTGGAGAGTGGGGAGATTGCGATAAGCTCGGCCTTTGCTAAGTCGGATGATGAGCCACCTACCCCTTTGATTGATTCTATAGATGCGAAAAGCTTACCTCAAGGTAAACCGGCATTTGATCAAACGCTGATTTTTGATAAAAATGAGGGTAAAAACAGGGATAGAATTAAGCTAGACCTCCTAGTCGTGAGCGGACCAGACCGGGGAAAGAGGATTGCCCTGCAGGGAGAGGAACGCTTCTATATCGGACGCAAGGGTACCAACCACCTGGTGCTTTCGGATATTAACGCTTCCCGGGAACACGCCCTGCTTGAATGGCGGGGAGGGGAGCTTTATCTTGTTGACCTGGGAAGCCGTAATGGCACCTTCATCAATGGAATGCGCATAGAGCAACAGCGCCTGCTGCCGGGGGATCAATTTTTGATCGGCGAGAACCTGCTTCAGATTGAGGAGGTTTAATCATGTTCTGGCTGGTCCTGGTCCAGAAGTACCTGGTGCTACTTCTCCTTCTTTTATTTGTTTTCTGCGTATTTAGAGAGCATAAAGTTAGAGAGGTACCCGGTCGGCGTCAGACAACATCTCTGGTTGCAGTCAATTCGGGGGTCCCTGGGATCAGGCGGGGAAAGAGATGGATTTTAGGGCAAGAAACGATCCTGGGCAGAAGCGAGCGGTGCTCGGTAATCATCCCAGACCCCTACGTTTCCGGCAGGCATGCCAGAATATTTTACCAAAACGGTCGCTATTACATTACGGATCTGGGGAGCACCAACGGGACCATCCTCAACGGCCAGCGGTTGACGGATACGAAACTCCTTAAACCCGGAGCTCAGTTACAGGTAGGAAGGGTTACTCTCACTCTAGAGGTTGCTGCCGAAAAGAAAAAAGGGAGTTGCTCCCTTTTGCCCTTTTTCCCAGGGCTGATTCTGGCTGCCGGAGCGCCGGAGCTGTATCGGGAGCAGATTCTGCGAATGCAGGACCTTGCCCTCTGGCTGGTATTGATCATTATTCTCAGTATCAGTACCCTGGTTGCCGAGAAAAAATTAAGGGGCGATCCCCTGCTCGTTTATCTAACCGGTGTCCTGATTGCCCTGGGAATTATATTTATTTACAGAACCAACCCTTACTACGGTATGCGCCAGGGTTGCTGGGCAATCACTGGTATTACCCTTTTCTGGCTGGTCCAGTTGTTTTTAGCAGAGTACAGACGACTCCATAACTTCAAGTACCTTTTCATGTTGATCAGCATCTTCTTTCTGGTAATGACAATTATTTTCGGCGCAGAGGCAGGAGGGGCGCGCAGCTGGCTTGCCCTCGGTTCATTTCGCTTTCAACCTTCAGAATTTGCAAAGATCCTGATGGTTATTTTTCTAGCCGGCTACCTCGACGAAAACAAGGAAATTCTCAAACAGGGCACGAAAAAGGTGGGGCGCTTCTATGTGCCGGACTGGCCCTATTTAGGGCCGCTTCTTGCTGCCTGTGGACTGGCTATGCTACTGCTGGTTTTTCAAAGGGACCTGGGGATGGCCTTGCTTTTCTACATCGTTTTCCTGTTAATGGTTTACGTTGCTACAGGGCGACTATCTTTTCTGATGCTGGGGTTATTTCTTTTTATAGCAGGTGCTTTTGTCATGTATCATTCCTTTCCTCATGTACAGGAGAGAATAGACATCTTCCTTAATCCCTGGGCCAAGGCCGATAGCGGGGGTTACCAAATCATCCAATCCCTTTTCGCCTTGGCGAGCGGTGGGATCTTTGGTTTGGGTTTGGGAAGCGGTTTTCCTGAACTGATACCGGCAGTTCATACCGATTTTATCTTCTCCCTGATAGGGGAGGAGTTGGGTCTGTTGGGCACCTTAAGCGTCATCGGCATCTATTTTGTCCTGGTCTGGCGAGGGCTCAGCCTTGCCCTCAATACCCCTGATGTTTTTGGAAGCCTGTTGGCCTTCGGTTTTAGTTCTTTGTTAGCCATGCAGGCCTTGATCATAGTAGGTGGAGTAACCAAAATAATACCTTTGACGGGGATTCCCCTCCCTTTTTTGAGCTACGGGGGAAGCTCCTTCATTTCTAACTGCTTCCTGATTGGTATGCTTGCCAGGATCGCTTCGGAGAGTGAGGCGGGCCAAGGAAGGAGTGCTCCTCATTCTCGGCCGGCGCTGGGAGAAAATAGCGTGTTCGGGGGGTAGGGAGTAAGGGGCTATCCTTAAAAACACTGCAACGTCCCGGCATGTCGCTTCTGCCGAGAAAAGGGTTAGAGCGTGTTGCCAGTGTCCACAACTGGCGGGACAGGTTTTCATAAAGGGAATATACCTGTGGATCCTGCCAGGAAAGCCTTGCACAAAGAAACGCTTTTCGGGAGCGGCGGGGTATGAGTGATTCCATAAAAAAGATCATGATTGTTATTGCCATTTGTTTTCTTATCTATGGCGGTTATATAGTTTTTATCACTTTGATCCAGGGACCATCCCTTAACAGCCATAATGCCAACCCTCGGCCCTGGATCGTCGAAAATCGTGTAGTACGGGGAGGAATTTTTGCCCGAGATGGAGAAAAATTAGCGGAAAGCGTGCCGGATGGAGAACACTTAAGAAGAAGGTACCTCTACCCGCAGGCCTATTCGCACCTGATTGGTTATGTTTCCAGAACTCTGGGTAAAACCGGCCTGGAGGCCGCCTATGATGAAGAACTGCTGGGCCTCAGAGGTTCCTTTCGCCAAGCACTGGAAGTGCGTTGGGGACTGCGACCGCATCAGGGTAATGACATTTACCTAACGATCGACCACCGCTTACAGGAGAGGGCATGGGAGCTGCTTGCTCCATACAGCGGTGCAGCAGTAGCACTTGATCCCAGAAGCGGTGAAGTCCTGGCCATGGTGAGCACTCCGGGATTTAACTCCAATCCCGATTATCTGGAGAAGCAATGGGAGGCGATCAAAAATGATGCCAGGCGCCCTTTGCTGAACAGAGCCACGCAAGGGCTTTATCCGCCGGGATCAACAATGAAGATCGTCACTGCTGCCCTCGGATTGAAGAAATATCCCCAGCTGGATGAGGTAATTTATAACTGCCGCGGTGAGATTACAATCCAGGGAAGGGTTTTAAAGGACCTGCGGGCACATGGGAGTGTGGCTCTCAACGACGCCCTGGCGGTTTCCTGTAACAGTTATTTCGCTGAGCTGGGGCTGCGATTAGGGACGGATGACTTCATCAGAGGTTTGGAATCTTTTGGCTGGGGGAAAAAGATTCCTTTCGACATTCCAACAACAACGATTCCACTCCCGCGCAGCACCCTGCAGAGCCCCAACGGACTGGCGGAAGCAGCCATCGGCCAGGGAGAGATCGCAGTAAGTCCGCTGTTTATGGCCCTCGTAGCAGGATCTCTGGGTCACAACGGAATAATGATGAGGCCATATCTCGTCCAGGAAATCCGTTCCCCGGACGGGAAGGTGCTTTGGTCACAAAAGCCCAGCCTGCTCAGGGTAACAGCCTCTGCGGAAGAAGCCCTGGCTGTGCAGGAAGGAATGCTTGAGGTTGTGAAGCACGGAACTGGATCTGCTGCAGCCATTCCCGGCATCGAGGTGGCTGGTAAAACCGGTTCGGCAGAAAATCCTGCAGGTTCCCCTCATGCCTGGTTCGTGGCCTTTGCTCCGGCATACAGGCCGAGTGTGGCTGTTTGTGTGGTTGTAGAACACGGAGGACAGGGCGGTAGGGTTGCTGCACCGATAGCCAGAGAATTGATAACATTAGCCCTGTCACAGGGGGATTAAGGATTTTATGAAAGGAAAGATGCTCAGCAATAGATACGAAATAATCACAAAAATCGGCGCCGGTGGGATGGCTAACGTCTATCAAGCCCGCTGTACCGTCCTCAACAGGATTGTCACCGTTAAGATCCTGCGCGAGGAGCTGGCAGAGGATAAGGATTTCGTGCGCCGCTTTCAGATGGAGGCCCAAGCGGTAGCCAGCCTCTCCCATCCCAATATCGTTAGTATTTACGATGTTGGTGAAGAGGACGGCTTGCCTTATCTGGTTATGGAATATGTTGAAGGAATCAATCTTAAAGAGATGATCCGGAGGCGGGGAGCCCTTCCACCATCTGAGGCTATCAGCATTGGTGTTCAGGTCTGTGCTGCCCTCGAGCATGCTCACAGCAAAGGGATTATTCACAGAGATATCAAACCCCATAATATATTAGTGACACCGGGCGGACGGGTGAAAGTGACAGACTTCGGATTGGCGCGGGTGCTTTCAATTCCATCCGCTACTGTAACCCAATCGGGCACGGTGATGGGCTCGGTCCATTACTTTTCCCCAGAACAGGCCCGGGGGGAAGAGGCTACTCCCCAATCGGACATTTACTCTTTAGGAGTAGTTCTTTACGAAGCAGTTTCAGGAAAAGTACCCTTTCAGGGTGATAATCCGATTTCCATAGCTCTCAAGCACCTCCAGGAGGACCCACCGGGACTGCGGGATGAAAACCCGGCAATCCCCGAAGAGCTGGAGGAGATTATCCTCCGGGCAATGTCAAAGTCTCCTGCGAAACGGTTTCAGTCAGCACGGGAGATGCAAAAGGCTCTATCGGATGGTTTTATCTCCGAAGATTATGAAAATTATACAGAAGAGCGCACTCACTATCTGGCTCCGGTGAGTAAAAATCAAGTCGGCATCGAGCGAAGGAAACGCCGTCTGCATCCTGCAGCAATAGGGACTCTGGTCTTATTATTTTTAATTTTTCTGGCAGGAGCTGTTTGGGGCTTCTTCAAGTGGTATTTTGGAGAGACTGTTGCTGTCCCCGAAGTAGTAGGATATTCCCAGGCAGAAGCCGAACAGAAACTGAAAGCCGCCGGGCTGGAAGCCGAGGTTCTTACAACCTATGAAGAGGACAGCGATGAAGGAATCGTGGTACGACAGCTACCGGCGGCGGGCATGAAAGTTAAGAAAGGCCGTTTGGTTCAAATTTGGGTAAATAAGGGAAAACCCTTAGTTTGGCTCCCGGAAACCACAGGAACACCGGAACGGGAGGCGAAGATTGCCCTGGAGAGCAGGGGTTTCCAGGTTAGAATAACGAGGGAACACAGTGAAACCGTTCCCGAGGGGTATGTAATTAGACAGACCCCTGCCGGTGACCGCAACTATACCGAAGGAAGCTTGATAACACTGGTGGTAAGCGAAGGGCCTGTACCAAGAAATATTCCCGTACCCAAGCTAATCGGGCTGACTGTGGAGCAGGCTAAAGCCACGCTGGAGGCAGTTGGGCTTGTTTTGGGAGAGGTGCGTGAGCAACCGAGCGAAAAGTATGAGCAAGGGGTAATTATAAGCCAGAGTATCGAACCGGGGACGCTGATTCGAAAAGGTGATCCTGTCGATGTGGTTCAGAGCAGCGGCCTCATTGAAGAACCGGAAGTAAAAACCCTGGATTTCAGAGTACATAATACCGGGGAGGTAAGGGTAGTCATCAAAGACGCTAAAGGCACAAGGGTGGCCTACCAGCAAATCCACGAAGCAGGTGACAGGGTCAAGATCCCATTTGAGGTTTATGCACCAGGTGAGATTGAGGTCTATTTCCAGGGTCAGCTGGTTGATAAATATAAAATCGATGATTAATGGAAAAAGGGAGGTTTTATGGAGGAGGGTTTGATAATCAAAGGGTACGGAGGCTTCTATTTTGTCCGGTCAGGGAAGGAGACCTGGCGGTGCCGAGGGCGCGGCCGTCTCCGCCGGGACGGTTCTTTGCTAGTCGGTGACCGGGTCCTCTTCACCAAAATAGATTCCAAAGAGGGGTTAATTGAAGCGATCCTGCCCAGAAAAAACTCGATTCAGCGTCCACCTGTGGCTAACGTTGATCAGATGATCCTGGTTGTTTCACTTGCCCAACCAGAGCCCGACCTTAAACTGCTCAACAGGACTCTGGTTCTCGGCGAGATGGAAAAATTAGAGATTCTGATCTGCTTCAATAAAGTAGACCTCGTTGCAAGGGAGAAGGCGGAATCTCTGGAGGAGATCTACCGAAAAGCTGGGTACCGGACCCTTTTGACTTCGGCGCTGGAAAAAATTGGGGTGACAGAGCTGTATCAATCATTGGCTGCTGAGAGGAGAATCTCAGTTCTGGCCGGCCCTTCGGGCGCAGGGAAGTCCACGCTCCTCAATACCATTGATCCCGGCTTGTCCCTTGCAACAGGAGAGATCAGCCCAAAGCTTAAAAGAGGCAGGCATACCACCAGATATGTTCAGCTGCTTCCCATCGGCAATGGTTATGTTGCCGACACACCGGGTTTTAGCAATCTCGAACTCCCATCCATAAAGAGAACGGAGCTGGCCCACTATTTCCCGGAAATCCGCGAGTATGCGGGGAAATGCCGGTTTCTCGATTGCCTGCACATCGATGAACCGGACTGTGAAGTGAAGAACGCCTTAAAAAGGGGGATCATCAGTAACATACGTTACCAGGACTACCAACGATTCCTCGGTGAGATAATTGATAAGGAGCGAATGTACTGATGCCAATCAAGATTGCACCATCGATCCTGTCGGCAGACTTCTGTGACCTCCCCAATCTCATAGGACTTCTGGAAAAAGGGAAAGCTGATGACCTCCACCTCGATATTATGGACGGCCATTTTGTACCCAACATCACGTTCGGCCCTCCCGTCGTCAGATCGATCAGGAAAATTACGAAGTTCCCTCTTGATGCTCATCTGATGGTAGAAAATCCGGAATTCTTTTTCGATGACTTCGCCGCCGCCGGAGCGCGCAGCATTACCGTACATGCAGAAGCATGCCGTCATCTGCACAGAGTGGTTCAGACCATCAAGAAGACGGGGTTACGGGCAGGTGTTGCACTTAATCCGGCTACACCCCTGCAGGTATTGGATTTTCTATTAGCCGATCTCGATCTCGTCCTTGTCATGACAGTAAATCCAGGGTGGGGAGGACAAGAATTCATATCTGGCATGTTACATAAGATTAGAGAACTGCGCGAGATGCTGATCCGTTCCGGCTCACAGGCTGATCTGCAGGTGGACGGTGGAATCAACAGGGATAATGTCAAGGCTGTGGTAGAGGCTGGGGCAAATCATTTAGTTATCGGTTCCGCTCTGTTAAGGGAGGAAAACCCGGTCGCAGCCCTGCACGAATACAGGCTGGCCGCCAAGGCTGCTTATATCGACAGTTGGTGGTATGACCGAATATCCAGCAAAGGAGAATAAGGCCTTAAACTTGTCTTTTAGCCGATCTTCGTTGTGCAGGGTGAAAAGTTGACGTATTTTTTTTAGAAGGTGTATAATGCTTTAAGAAAAAATAACGAATATGCAGGAAGGACCTTCGGGGGATGGTGGAATTCCACACCGGCGGTGATCCTCATTTAGAGGTAAGCCCGCGAGCCCGATATCCGATCGAGAAAGGCCCCGCGGTTAAAAGGCAACTGTGACCGGAATCAGGGCCTTCAGAGAGCGGGTTGATCCGGTGAAAGTCCGGAGCCGACAGTTAAAGTCTGGAAGGGAGAAGGAATTTCTTCTGTAGGTGTTATTTTGTGACCCCGGCCTTTTCTGCCGGCTTTTATATTTTTAGACCGAATGGCGGCCAGGGGTTCTTTACCAAGACATGTGGTTCCCGCAACTCAGTTTGCTGTAAAATCAGGCAGAAATGGGGAGTGGGTCAGATGGGAGAAGAATCGCTAAAGCAACACATCCGCTTTATGAGCAGGGCTTTGGAACTGGCAGCACTTGGGAAAGGTAAGACCAGCCCCAATCCAATGGTTGGTGCTGTTGTAGTTCGGGATGATGTCATCATTGGTGAGGGGTATCACATGAAAGCAGGAACCCCTCATGCTGAAGTTCATGCTCTGCGGGCGGCAGGAGATCTGGCAAAAGGATCAACCCTCTATGTTACTTTGGAACCCTGCTGCCACTATGGGAAAACCCCACCTTGCACAGAGGCAATTATAAAAGCCGGTATCCAAAAGGTGGTTGTTGCTACCTGTGATCCCAATCCTCTTGTAGCAGGAAAGGGGATACGATCGCTAAAAGAAGCAGGAATAGAAGTTCAGGTTGGTATTATGGAAGAAGAAGCACAGCGGCTCAATGAAGCCTTTTTTAAATACATCAGAACGGGTCTGCCATATGTTGTACTCAAAGTTGCTATGAGCCTGGACGGAAAGATCGCTACCTGCAGCGGCGACTCTAAGTGGATCACAGGTGAAAAGGCACGCCTTAAAGTACAACACCTTCGGGCGGAAAGTGACGCAGTTATGGTTGGTATTGGCACCGTATTGGCGGATGACCCTCTTCTGACCGTTAGATTGCCCGGCGAAAGCAAAAGACCCCTGCGCGTTATAGTGGACAGCAGCCTGCACCTTCCTGTAGATTCTCAGCTCGTTCAGACGGCTGGTGAGGCTCCTGTGGTTGTTGCCGCTGTACCTGGAAAATATCAGAAGGATAAAAAGTTGTTGTTGGAAAAAAGAGGGGTCGAGGTTTTAGACATGCCAGGTGAGGATGGAATGGTCAGCATTGAGGAACTACTCCAAGAGCTCGGTAGAAGAGGTGTAATGACCCTCCTGTTGGAGGGAGGGGCAACCCTCAACGCGAGCGCCCTGCAGGCGGATATCGTAGATAAATTTGTTTTTTTTCTCTCCCCGTTGATCATTGGTGGGAAGAATGCACCGGGCGCCTTCGGGGGAAGCGGTTTCGATACCCTTGACAAAGCCCTGCGCCTAGAATCCCTTAAAATTGAGCGAGTTGGTGAAGATTTTCTGATCTCGGGATACCCGGCAGGAAGGAGGGTTATTGATACTTGTTCACGGGTCTTATAGAAGAACGAGGAACGGTGCGGAAAATAACAAGAGAGCATTCATCAATTCTGCTGACAATAGAAGCCCAAAAGGTGCTTGCAGGAATTAATCTGGGGGAAAGCATAGCCGTGAACGGGGCCTGCCTCACCGTAACCTCCTTCACTGCAGATACCTTTACAGCCGATGTAATGCCGGAAACTCTTGACAAGACCAATCTGGGGTTACTTGCTCCGGGAAGCCAGGTCAACCTAGAACGAGCCCTGCAGGTGGGGGGAAGGCTCGGCGGCCATCTGGTCACAGGGCATGTAGATGCTACCGGTGAGATTCTGCGTTTGAACCGGCGGGGTATCGCTGTGGAAATGTGGATTCGTCTGCCGTCCCACCTAGATCGATTCCTGGTACCACAGGGTTCTGTTGCTATCGACGGTGTCAGCCTCACGGTAGCCGAACTGCAGCCCGATGCCTTCATGGTAAGCCTGATTCCTCATACGCGCCGGGAAACAACACTGGGCTCAAAGAAGATCGGAGACGTAGTGAATATTGAGGCCGACCTGCTCGGAAAGTACGTCTTCTATCTTGTCGGTAGAATAATGACGCCAGATAACCAGAAGGGTATTACGCCGCAGTTTCTTGCAGAACATGGCTTTATATAAACTAATAAACGGGAGGCTTTAGGGATGGCGGAACTGGAGTTTTTTAACACCATTGAAGAAGCTATTGAAGAAATTAGAGCTGGTAAGATGATTATCGTTGTCGATGATGAGGACCGGGAAAACGAGGGAGACCTGATCATTGCAGCGGAAAAGGTAACCCCTGAAGCCATCAACTTTATGGCTACTTACGGCAGGGGGCTCATCTGTGTGCCGATGACAGGGAAGCGCCTGGATGAACTTGATCTGCAGCCGATGGTTGCCCACAACACCGACAAGCATGAGACTGCTTTCACCGTATCTGTTGATGCAGCCACTTCCACCACCGGTATTTCGGCATTCGAGCGAGCTGCAACGGTACGGGCGCTTATTGATCCCAAAACCAAACCTCAAGATCTGCGGCGCCCGGGTCACATCTTTCCCCTTCGGGCAAAGGAGGGAGGTGTTCTCAGAAGGGCCGGGCACACCGAGGCCGCTGTCGATCTTGCCCGCCTGGCCGGACTTTATCCAGCCGGAGTGCTCTGTGAAATCATGAATGATGATGGTACCATGGCGCGCGTACCGGAGCTGATGAAATTTGCCAGGAAACATAACCTGAAAATAATCACTATCGCCGACCTGATCAAATACCGACGCCGGACGGAAAAGCTGGTCCAGAAGGTAACCAGCACCCACCTTCCGACAAAGTACGGGGAATTTACTGCTGTTGCCTATAAATCCCTTCTCGATGATAACTGCCATATTGCCCTCATCATGGGTGACCTTCGGGGAGTAGAGCCGGTACTAACCAGGGTGCATTCGGAATGCCTGACCGGTGATGTATTTGGTTCTTTGCGCTGTGACTGCGGAGACCAGCTGGCGCAAGCTTTAAAAATGATTGCCGCCGAAGGGAGAGGGGTTCTCCTTTATATGCGGCAGGAAGGGCGAGGCATCGGTCTGTTAAACAAGATCAGAGCCTACAAGCTTCAAGACGGCGGTGCTGATACTGTTGAGGCCAATGAATTGCTTGGATTTCCACCAGACCTGCGGGACTACGGGATCGGAGCACAGATTCTTGCCGATTTGGGGTTAAAAAAGATCCGGCTTCTTACCAACAATCCGCGCAAAATTGCCGGGCTAGTGGGATACGGACTGGAGGTTGTGGAAAGGGTACCCATAGAGATACCTCCGCGGGAGGAGAATCGCGGTTACTTAAGAACCAAAAAAGAGAAACTGGGGCATCTGCTGGCCCTGAAAAAATAGAAAGGAGAATCTAAATGGCGAGAACATTTGAAGGAAAACTGATTGGCCAGGGCCTTCGTTTCGGCATCGTTGTGTCCAGGTTCAATGAATTCATCACCAATAGGCTTTTAAGTGGTGCTCTGGATATCCTGGTGAGGCATGGCGTGAGCCGGGAAGCAATCGATGTCGCCTGGGTTCCCGGAGCCTTTGAAATCCCCCTGGCTGCTCAAAAGATGACCGGTTTGGGATATGATGGGGTGATCTGCCTGGGAGCCGTAATCAGAGGAGCCACCCCGCACTTCGATTACATTGCCAGCGAAGTGACCAAGGGAATCGCCCAGGTCGGTTTGAAGTCAGGAATACCCGTTGTATATGGCCTGATTACAGCCGATACTTTGGAGCAGGCAATCGAAAGGGCCGGTACTAAAGCGGGTAATAAAGGGGCTGACGCTGCCATGACGGCTCTAGAAATGGCCAACCTCTTCCGAGAAATGAAAGAACAGGGGGGTGTTGGTCATGAGGATCGGGATCATCAGTGATACACACGGGTCATTAACGGCGTGGGAACGAGCTATAACAGCTGTTTTTCGCAGTGTTGATCTGATCGTTCATGCGGGGGACGTGCTTTATCACGGCCCCCGCAATCCCTTACCTGAAGGGTATGCTCCCCGGGAACTGGCGGCAATCATAAATAAGGCTCCTATCCCGGTGGTTATCGCTCGCGGCAACTGCGATGCGGAAGTAGACCAGGTTTTGGTTTCCTGGCCGCTGTTATCCCCTTATGCTTTTCTGCAAATAAAAGACCTACGCATACTGGTACATCACGGACACGGGCTAGAACCCACTGAGATGCAGGCGCAGGCACAGCGCTATCAAGTGCAGCTCTTTATTCACGGGCACACACATATCCCCTTATTGGAGGAGAAAAACGGGGTTATCTTCCTCAACCCTGGCTCTCCCTCTCTGCCTAAAGGCGAAGGGAGAAGACCCACAGTCGCCCTCCTGGAGGATAACAGAGTGTCCCTCATTGATCTTGACTCCGGGAATAGCATAAAGAGTTTAGCGCTTCCTAAAGCTTAAAGAGCACGCTTCACTTTACCGGCTTTGAGACAACGAGTGCATACTTTCATGCGAACCGGTTTTCCGTTGATAACCGTTCTTACAGGCTGTAGATTGGGCGTCCAGGTCCTTTTTGTACGGACATGGGAATGGCTAACCCGCATTCCGACGCGGACCCCTTTACCGCAGATGGCGCACTTTGCCATTTTTATATCCTCCTCACTTAATATTTTACTCTTAATTCTGAACTGTTTAGCCTATGCGATGCAACGCCATCTTATCACAAGGCCTATTCTAGCAAAAAAGGTGCTGTTTTGGCAAGGGAAATATATCATGAGCTATTTGCGCTGTAAACATTTTTTAACTTCGGTGTAAACAGCAAACACCAACCACTGCGGTTTTTTGAGCAAAAATGCAGCACTTTCAAACCGATATTAAACATTATTACCACGAAAAGGGCATACTTACCCCTTGGTGCATCATCCATTTGTTTTTTGTTTTTCAAGAGTGCCGGCGTCAGGCCGCCTTCACCAGGCTCCTCATATTTATTCCTTGTTTTTCCTGTATCCGGCCCACCGCCATGGCCAGCATTATGGTTAGCGCTAACGCACAGCGCAGCTTCATTTTTTGCAGGCCCCGGATGAAGTGTTTTTCAAATCCAAAGGCCTCGTCCAGGCGGGCGTTC
>JAALLR010000278.1_pt1 | contig 40708 bp, 61 predicted proteins | sample 7245931 | NCBI WGS metagenome assembly JAALLR01 (sample SAMN13049201, study PRJNA578106) | oil field metagenome | isolation source: filtered produced water from oil reservoir B9 | place: USA:offshore Texas | collected 2016 | reverse complement strand
AATATTATAATTTTATTTTTAGTTAAACCTACACTTCCATTGTTATTTAGAAGGGGATAAACCCCTTCTATTTTTTATTTAACACCTGTACTTCCATGTCCACCCCTATCTTCATTTCCTAGTTTTTCAACTTCTATAAATTCTATTTCGGGCATTTTTTCTACTATTCTGAATTGACATATTCTATCGTTTTTATTAATTATGGTATCCCTTAATGCATAAGCAGGGAAAAACCATTGATCATTATTACCTTTGTATGATTCGTCTACAACGCCTTGATGGTTAGTTTGAATTACACCAAACTTCTTAAATGTACTTGACCTTGGCACTATATGTGCTTCATACCCTTTAGGTAATTCCATTGCAATTCCTAATGGTATAAGTTTAAATTCATCTTTTTTAAGTTCAATTGTTTTTGCTGCTCTTAAATCAATCCAGTCACCTACAGATATTTTTTTTATTTTTTCTAGTTCTTCATCAAAGTATTTTATTTTAATTTGTAGCTCTTCCAAATATATCTCCCCTTTACTTATAATTTTGTTATTCACACTTACTAAAACCACAATGTTTACAAGAAATACAATTTCCTTCAAAAGCTAATTCTTCACCACATTCTGGGCAAGTATTTTTCTTTTTTTCTATTTTAGGTTTTTCATTAATGTTTTTATATTCATTTTGTAAAGTTCTAGCCATAATATCAGGACAACTTAATCCATCAATACTTTCTCCTTTTGCTCTTACTCTAGTACATGCTGGACAATTAATTCCTCTTAATTGATCTACAATTTCATCAATTTTTACACCACTTCTTAGTCCTAATGAAATTAATCTATTAATACCATCTATATTAGATTTACATATTCCGTTTTTTCCTACATTAACAAAACTTTCAACTATATTTCCTTCTTTATCTCTATTAATTGTAATATATAATTTTCCACATGCACTATGTTTTCTTACTGTACTACCATAAGTTTTACCTATTTCAGAACGACTAATTGGTTCGATTGTATTATATTTTTGTTTTTGTGCTTCTTCTTTTTTATTACCTTGTATTAAAATCCCTTCTCTTTTGCAACCATCTCTATATATCGTTACACCTTTTAAACCCTGTTTCCATGCTTCAAGATATAATTCTTCTACTTCTTCTATTGTAGAATTATTTGGCAGATTTATAGTAGATGAAATTGCTGTATCAACGTGCTTTTGTAAAACTGATTGCATTTTTATCCTATCTTTATAATTTATTTCATCTGCACCTACGAAATAATCAGGCAATATATTTGTATTATTAATCTTTTTATATTCTTCTGCTTCTCTAATATAAACATCATAATATAATTCTTTGTTTTTATGTAATGATTCAGTTTTTCTTTTATACAATATTCGGAAAGCTGGCTCACACCCTGTTGTAATATTAAACATTGTTGCAATACTACCACTTGGCGCAACTGAAAGCAAACTACAATTTCTCAAACCATACTTTTTTAGTTTTTGTATTTCTTCTTTAGTAAAGTGATTTTTAATAATATCTGAATCAAATACAACATCTTTATACTTTGGGAATACTCCTTTTTCCTTTGCTAATTCATTAGATCTTTTTACAGCAGATCTAAACATATTATACATTATATTGTCGGCAAGATCTATACTATCTTTATCCCCATATTTGATACCCATTTTAAGGAACATAGAACCTAACCCCATTACGCCTAATCCAATATTTCTATAATTGTAAGACATTTCTCTTTGTTCTTTTAAAGCATGATGCTTATATCCATAATCAATAACTTCATCCAAACCTTCAATAGCAATTCCAACAGCTTCTTTAAACTCATTCATATCAAAATGCGCTTTATCAGTATATGGATTCTTAACAAATTCTGATAAATTAATTGAACCAAGATTACAAGCACCATCTGGTGGTAAAGGTTGTTCCATATTGTTATCCTATCGGCTTTTTATCCGATAGTTCTGGGAGTTTCCTCGCATTACGGGATGTTAATTCATCCCCAGTTCAGCATACATTTTCAACCTATTAGGTTGTCGGAGACTCGTGGAAGGATTTTTGCTCTCTTAGCGCTCACCTTCTATGCGTTACAAGGAGTTGTGATGCAACCCCTCTCGGTGTTGCCATATCTAAAAAAGACTTAGGTTTCACCGATTTTCCCCGATTTTTTTACATGAGGCAAACAAATCTACCACATGGATTTCCAGTTACTATCTCGTACTCATCATCATATTGCATTAAGTTATAATTTCTAAATAAATTAGTGTATATTGCCCCTGGTTCTGCCCAATCGTATGCCATTTGACAAAATAATTTATATAGTTTAATTGGTGTAACTTCGTATGTAATAGAACCTGTATCATACTTAAAAATTCTAGTTACTGTTTTAATCTCACCTGTCTTATAATATTCTTCAACACATTTCATAAATTCATCATCTAATTCTAATGATAAATTAGCTTTTTCAATTTCACCCTTTTGACTTTTAATAGTTATAAAGGTTTTAGCTTCTTTATGCCAAGCATCAATTGATAACATTAAAGCGCCTTTTCTAGAACCACCCTGCGAAACTCCTTCAGTTGTGGCATTAAAAATTCTCATAAAAGGAACAATACCATCTGTTTCAAATCCACTTGATAATTTACAGCCTTTTGGTCTAATTTTTGATAATGATATACCTTGACCACCCTGTGCTTTATAAGTAAGCGCTATTCTTTTATTTAGTTCTAAAATTCCTTCTAAATTATCAGGTGCATATCCACTAGAATAACAATTGCTAGTTGATGAACCTTTTTTATGTGTATTGTAATTAGCTAATGTTCTACCACCAAATATAAACTTTTTTTCTTTTATAAGCTGTTTTAGTTTTTCATTATTATTACTAACTCTATCAAAAAACTCTTCAAGTGTTTCATTGTTATATCTATATTTATTATTCCATATGTCTCTACCTAGTTGAGTATCTAACCATTCTTGCAATACCATAGATTTCCTCCTGTTTTTGTTTTGTTAATTATTTATATTTTTGTTATTTGTATATTCTAAATAAAATTAACCTTTTAAATACTGCCATTTACTATCAATTCCCAATTCTTCTCTTGAAACATTTCTAAAGTCAAAACCATTTCTATGATATGTATTAATTACATTTCCATCTTTATCTAAACTTCTTATTTTCTTTGTTTTTCCATTCATAATTAATTGAATAGCTGTTTGATCATCACAATCTATCCATTCTTCTTTAGGTTCAGGTTTAACTAATTCAAACAACCAATTTAATGTTTCTTTTGATACTTCAACTGGTGTCATTGGTTCATTATTCTGAACTAATTTACCACCTTCAGTTACCTTATAAGTTTTCCCATTTCTTTTTGCTTTCCAATCTGGATATTTGGATAAATGCTCTACTACTTCAAAAATATTAAATCTTCTTGATGTGTAATAATCTTCTTTTTCATCTTTTAATAAATTTTTAGTTAAATCTTTTAATACTGGGAATTTTAAAGTATTAAAAAGCAAAGATGTTGGTTCGCTAAAAATATCAAAGTCACTCCAAAGGTTGTTTAATGGTTTGAAATTTGGAAAATCCTTTTTAAATTCATCTAAATTGTGATATTCTTTTCTTTTTCCATTATTGTTTATACTAGCGTAAAACTTCATATACACTCTCCTTTCTTATATTTTTGTTATTTATTATTTGTAGATATGGAGATTAACTCCATATCTACTTACTATTTTACCATAATTTTATGATTTGTCAATTATTTTTTATATTTTTGTTATTAATGTTTTAAAAAATTTCTAAGATAATAATAAAATGTCATATATATAAACAATGCTGAGTATTCTTTGTCAATAAATGCAGGAAATAGATCATATCTATCAACAAATGAGTGATAACTTCCTAATGCTGATTGTTTGCTATACTTACTTTTATATATTCCATTACATATTTTTCTATAAAAACCTTCATCTTCTATCATTAAAATCATTTTACCTTTATTTCTAATAAACTCTGATTCAATTCTATTTCTATCTTGAGCAAAATTACTTATTAATTCATCTGTAGAATTTTTTCTTTCTATGCAAATCTCTTTATCAAAGTATAAATCACGTAGTATATTTAACTCTCCATTTTTAGGAATATAAAAACTATAATCACCTTGATTTAATTTTTTTAATTTATATTTTATATTTTTATTATCGAAGAAATTTAAAATATGTTTATTATTTTTTTCTCTAGTATCTATTAGAATTTTTATACTCTTTAAAACTTCACTAATCTCTTTATCTGTATAATTAAATTTTTCAATCATTAGCTACCTCCTCAATAATACTTTCTACATTATGTACTATTGAATAATTAGTTATCCACCACTCTTGTTTTGTATGGTCTGGTTCGAATTTAGGTTTGCCATTTTTATATTCACCAACTTTTTTCCATCCATGTTTTCTTTTCATTGAATTAATATATAGTACTGTACCTTCTTTAATATGTTCATAACTAAAATTTTTCTTGCTAATCTTAACCGTTTCTGTTTTACCATTATTTAAACAATAAACATCTAATATAGGAGTATATCTAGTGTTCAAATTAGTTATTAGCACATATTTTTTATCTAAATTAGGGTTAATATAATTTATATAACCTAAGTATTCTTTTTCAGTTTGTATTTTTTTAAGTAATGACAAGTCTTTATTAGGTAATCCATTCCATATAAGCTCTAATATTTTGTTATTATCTAAATCTCTAAATTGTGATTTAGTTTCTCGTGAATTATTTTTAATAATACTATATAACCATTTTTCTTCTATTTTTTGTTTGTTAATAACTTTTGCATTATTTATTAAATTAAAATATTTTACAAAATTAAGTAACTTTCTAGACTTGCCAAACTCTGAAAAAAAGTCTAACTTAATTAATATGTCTAATTGTTTTGAATTAACTGAAGTTTTTTCATTTATATCTTTTAATAATTCTACAAAATTATTATACTGATTTTTACCTAATTCATATAATTCTTCGGCTACCTTACGATTCATGTATTTGACTGATGATAAATTTTTATAAATAGCATTTTGTATTTTATCAAAAGAATATTCAGCTCTTGAATATCTAAACTTAATAGGTTTTAATTTAATATTAAAATATTTTAATTCATTTATTATCTTGGCTGTCTCTTCCGTATCATTTTCAAAATTATCTAATACAACTTTATAATACTGTAAAGGATAATTAGCTTTTAAATAAGCCCCATATACACTATCCCATGCCACACTTAAGCTATGCGAGGCATTAAACGCGTAAAAAACAGAATTTTCAATCACTTCCCAAGTTTTCTTAAACCCTTTTTCGTTACCAATTCTATCAATCCAATTATTTCTTAATCTAGTTTTTAATTCCTCTAATTCTTTTTGAGTAAACTTTTTCTTGGCTATTTTTTTGATTATCCCATACGTTTTATCTTCTTCTATTCCTAACCAAGTTAGATATTTCATAATTGATTCTTGATATAACATATAATGAAAACTATCTTTCAATATTTCGTCTAACTCTTTAACACCAGTTGTATATGGTTTTCTATCTAAAAAATTATCTAACAATGAAGCAAAGCCAGGTCTTATTGATGCAACAAAAGCACATAGTTCTGCAATTGATTTAGGTTTATACCTTTTAACTAAACCAGTAGCCCATTCACTATCCACTTGATTTAATGTAGCAGTAATACCATCTTCATAAAGTTTCCATACTTTATTATCTATTAAGTCTTTTAAACTTTTAATATCTGGTATTGGTTTTCCTAATAATTTAAAGGTATCAGAAATAATTTTCCATACTTTAACTGTAAGAAAATCATTTTTGAGATATCCAAATACATCGGCTGTATAACCATCTATTGCACAACATATTTCATCACCTACTCTTATCAGCCCTATTTCTTTTGATATTGGTTTATCCAAAAGAAGAAAGCTACAAGGTGAAGGTGATATTGAATCAATTACACCGACATATTTTTCTGATTGTTTAATTAAATCTTTCCATTTAAAGTTATCTTTATATAATTCTAAGTTTTTTGCTACATCATTATATTCACTCATTTTCAACCCTTTTGCTCGACACAAATTTCTAAAAGCAGCCGATTCTTTCATTGTACCATATGCAACCATATAATATATACCATCTTCACCTAATATATCCTTACTAGCTTTAATAAATGGTTTTGGATCAGCCGTGTTGTAATCTATGTCAGCAGCACTATGTGTTTCTAAGATTCTACTAACGGACATAAATCTTGTAGGATATAAAGGTACTTCTGCATCAAGTCTATCTATCTCCGTAAATCCTAATAATTTGTTTATGTAAAAAGATACCGATGAATTATGTACTATTATATTATTAATCATATAACTTGGGTTACCTTCTACAGATATATCATATACTTTTGTTTTTGTCTTTTTATGTTTTATAATTTTAGTTATAGGTAAATAATAATATTCATTATCACTTTCAATAATATTTCTTTTTCTGTTTATTGGTCTTCTTAATTTATATGATTCTTTGTTAGTATAACCTCTTTTATCTTTATGACTTAATCTAATATCTAATGACATAGGCTCATATCCTAAAATATTATTTAATAACTTAAATAAATTTATTAGTGATAATGAAGTATTATCAAATGACAATTTATTTGTTTTTCTATTTACACTTCCATCAGATTTTAACAACCCTATGTATAACCATCGCAAATTATCCTTGCTTTGATTTAATAAATTAGTATTTATAATTTTATTTCTATGTTTCTTAGATACAAAATATTCTGTTTTAATCCAATTACATACAATCTTTGAATTAATAAATATTTGAGTTAAATTTTTTCCATTTTTAGCTACATGATAGTATAAGTCTTTTTTATCAAAACCTAGTCTTTGTGCAAATTTTTCAAAAGCATACTTATTAAATATAAATTTTCTATTTTCTTTACTATTATTTATTGCCAGTCCTACGCCAGTATCATGATTAGTCCATCCGTCTGCATATAAAAGACCAATAAATAAATTAAATAAATAATCTTTTTTTATATATCTGTTAATTTTTCTTCTAATAAATCCATGTTTTTTACAATATTTACTATAATCTTCTAATGATTTAAAAGGCGTGTTTTTAAATAATCTTTTTAATTGTTTTATACCACTTACACGTGATGGAATATGACCATTTATAATTTTTTTAGCTAAACTATGATTCATAATCCTGTGTTTTTCTAACCATCTAGGACTATATTTATATTCCTTGTTTGTAGGTATAACTTCATAAATATATTTATCATCATATTGAAAATTATATATATTATATTTTTGTAAATCAATATACAAGTTGTTATCATAATCTTTAATTTTAATTTTTGGTGAACATAGTAAATCACCCACTTTCAAATTATTTGCTGGTATATATATTATATTACCATTTTTTTTAACTAATATTTTATGATCTTTAGTACAAATATTTTTATATTTCTTTTTACTACTTCCTTGTAATTGATATTCAAATTCAATTAATTCTTCATTTATATCATATTCAAACTTATTTATTACTTTATGAAATTTCCCATCATCTGCAATAACTTCATCGCCAATTTTAACTTTATCAATAGTTTTTAAATCTTCTTTAGTAACTATTAAAGCATCTTTTGTAAAACAACCACGACCTGTCCTTGTTAATATTCCACCGTATTCTTTTTTTGCTTTTTTTACTATCTTTTCATTTAATATAAAATAATCTGCCATACCTGTTTTTTCGATAATATCCATTTCAGTTTTAATAGCTTTTTTATATTGCTCGTGTTTTTCTTCAGGTATCTTGTCTTTTTCTTCAAGCCATTTTTTAGCTAAAATTTTTTTTAATATTTTATTGCTATCTTTATTGGGATATAAACTTGGAATTTTAAATTTTTTATCGAAATTTAAATTTTCAGCTTTATCAAATATTAAAGTATTTTTTAAAGCAGTTTCAACTTGTTTCCTACTTAAAACTCCTTGTTTTTCATATCTTTTAAAAATAATTTCTGTATTAGGATAATCTAATATAAAATTATTCTCATCACCATAATCCATCCCTTTGCCTTTTAAGAATAAATCCCTATCTTCTTTGTCTTGTGGATATATATAATGCGAATCATTTCCATGAATAATAGGTATGTCATATTTATTAGATAGTTTTAATATTTGCTTGTTCCATTCTATTTGAGTTGGATGATTATGTGATTGTATTTCTAACATAAAATTATTACCAAAGTGTTTTTTTACTGGAATTAAAAAACACTCTATACCATCATCTGTTTTAAAAATTCTATTATTTATACAAGCTGTAGTAATAACAACTTCATCTTTGGGCAAAGATAATAACAATTCCATATCAATACGTGGATAATAATAAAATCCTGTTCTATTTGCTTCAGACGATATTCTATTAATTTCGTAATAAGCATTTTTAGTAAGTCCTATTACAATAATATGGTAATTATTTTTATCTTTTTTAAATCTATTATCCACATAATACATTTCCATACCATATATGCATTTTAATCCATTTTTTTTACATAAATCATACATTTCAAATACATTACTACTGCAACCATGATTAGTAGTAAAAACTGTGGTATGACTAAGTTCTAATGCCCTATCAATATAATTCTGTGGTTTAACTATGACATCTGGTGTTCTAATATTGCTATAATGGTCATGTCTATGATAATTATTGTACCTCAATCCTACACCACCTTTTATAATTTTGTTATTTATATTCTTAATACATATCCTTTTTTATGGTTTTCATCATGTCGAAAATTACATAAATACTGACCAAAAAAATCATCTTCTATTACTGGAAATTCTTTTGTTTTACTAATCTTATCAATAGTCTTTAACATCCATTCTTTAGCTTCTTCTAAATCTTTTAATTTAAATGGAATAATTACCCATTTTTTCTTTCTAAACATGTTAAATTTTAATTGCTTGGGATATTCTTTATATTTTTGTTTTATAAAACTACTATATAAATAAAGTTGTCTAGTGTATTCCTTTTGCTCTTCTTTATTTTTAAAAGAAGATTTACTTTTATGATCTATTACAATAATTTTATTATCCGTTTTATCTCTTACAACCAAGTCAATAAACCCTGTAAATTCATAATCTTCAATTTTTAATTTAACTTCTTCTTCAACACTAATAATTTCATAATTAGAAAAACCATTGAAATTAATAAAATAATCAATTCCTTGCTTATAATAACTGTTTCTTAAATCAACATATTTATTTGGTGGAAAATCATTAGTAATCATAAATTCAAAACTTTTTTTAAATTCATCAACCAAATCCCATATCATTAATTGATTTTTAGCAAACTTTTCTAATATTTCATGACACAGTGTCCCATACTGGGCAAAAGCATTTTGCATACTATCTTCTCTTCTAAATATGTAATTCATAGCCCAGCAGTAAGGACAAGTATAAAAACTATTAAGTCTACTAAAACTCCATGTCATATTTTTCACATCTACAAATCCGTTTTCATCTATCATTATTTTCTTACTAGACAATTAATCACCCTCTAAATTATAATTTTGTTTCTATATAACTTCATAAAAGTGTCATATCCTTTATCAATTGGCGCATCTTTTTCATCTAATAAATTTAAGTTATCATATATTGCATATACATTAGCAAGTTTATCAAATTTTTTTGCTTGTCTTTCTATTTCTTCAAGTGAAACATTCTTATCAAACGCCAAAACTATATCTACTTTCAATTCTAGAAGTTTCAACAATTGTTCATCAGTAATTGACTTAGTTCCTATAGATACACAATTGTTTATACCATAGCTATCTGCTTTTTGTACTGATTTTTCAGCTTCAAAGACTATTACATCGCCTTTGCTCAATATATCAAAATAATTTTCATACAAACCATATAAATAATGTCTATTTTCAAATGGATAATAATATATATACTTAGGAATACCCAATTCCTTATAATTTTCTATTACAGTTCTTCCTTTAACTGAAACAATATTGCCATTCTCATCTCTTATAGGAAAGCAAATCCTGCTATCTTTAATATCATACATTATTTGAAATTTAATTTGACTTTCAATGCTAATATCTTCTTCTAAAAACAATCGATGTGGTTTGTATATAAAGCCTATTAATTCTTTTTTTGAAATATAACTTGGTGAATAATCATTATTGTATTGCTTATATCCCAAAAAGTTATTTAAAAACTCATATGAATAAGATTTTTCTTTTTTAATAGGCTTAAAATCACAACTAATACCTAATAAATCACATATATATGTAAATGATGATTTAAAATCACTACCTATAAAATATCCTATTAAATCATATATATCTCTACCATTAAAATCAGATACAGTATGTATAATAGAAGTTAAAATGTCATCGGTTAATAAAACTTGGACTGAAGTAGGATTATCACCACCTGGTCTAGCTGCCTGAACTCTTTTATCTTTTACTACTTTTAAGCTATGACATCCTATACTTTCTAATATTAATGCAATCTTATTTGGATTATTTCTTAAATATCTTTTAAGCTCTTTAGAGTCCAAGTTTTATCACCTCCCTATTTCATAAAGTCAGGTTTTTCTTCAAGTGGCTGGTATTTTGCCTGCTCAATTCGTGCATAATCACCTCTAAATCTAAAATTAATATATTCACCTTCACGCATTTGTCTGCCTAACCTATTCCTATCAATAATAAGTTTCATATTCCCACCATCTGCACCATCATTATTTATTTCTTCTTGTTCTTTATACATCCAATAAGCTATGACACTTGCATATCTTGCCAATTTAGCTGAGTCAGCTAATCTCATATCATATGGAGATTGTTGTCCACCAGCTAAAACAGGTATATTTAATGCACCACCCACATTATTTTTTAATAAATTACACATTTCACCCAAATAATCTGCTTCTTTCATATCAGTGTTCATATCAGTTTGCTTTATATAGTCAAACACTAAAAAACCTAATCCCATTTGATTTTTAAGTATTCTAGACATTGTATATATCTTATCGAAAGTCCATGCAGGTTCATAATAATGAACAAACTTTTGCTTTTTGATCCAGTTTAAAGCATCTTTTATTTTATGATAATCTTCACTTGTATACTTTCCATTCCTTATATTTTGGATTTTAATACCAGTTAAATATGCTAATGCTCTTTCTAAAAACCTTTTATCACTCATTTCAGTATCAAAATAAGCTGTAGGTACACCATTCTCTATTTTATGTATGGTTTCATTTATAAAATACATGCTTTTACCTGTTTTTTCTCTACCCGATATTAAAACAAGTTCGCCATCTTCATATGTAAAAAATTCATTTAATATTGGAAATTTAGAAGGAATACCTGCAAATCCACTTTCGTTTCTACTTTCAACTATCTCTTCCCATACTTCGTCTACTACTTCGCCAAATAACTTTACATTATCGTCAATAATATAGTTTTTTGCTAATTCTCCTAACGAATTATTTATATTCATATTAATTTCATTGGCTGAAGTATCATCAATACTTAGACATTGTTGTTGAAAATTTTCTAATTTATTATACATATCTCTTTTAAAAGATAAATTTAATATTCTTTTACATAATTTTAAATACTCTTCCTTTGTTGGTCTTGCTACATATTTTGCTTTATTTAAAAAATCTTTAATATCATTTATATTTTTCTTTTCAAATATTTTTTTTACCTGTTCATTACTTTCAATTTGTGCTATTATACTAAAATCATCAACTTCTGATACTCCTTGTTTATAAAGCTCATTTATAGCCCAATATATACATCCATTTTCATATTCATAAAAATGTTTTGGCTTTAAAAATTTAGAATGCAATACAAATCTTGGATTAGATAACAACGTTCCAATTACACCTGTTTCTGCTACAACATCAAAAGGTAAATTAACTTGTTGTGCCACTTAATCACCTACCTATTCAGGTAAAATTTTATTCCAATTTCTATTTTTCTTTGAAGGTTTATATTTAAAGCTTGTTTCATAGCCTTTCTCATCTTGATTTAAAATTTTATTAATTATTTCATATTCTTGTTTTTTTAATATTTTTTCTTTGTAGGTTTTAATTATATTTTTATCTTTTATAATCCAATGGAGTCCGAAAGGATTATTTAATTTAATATTGTTTTCTATCGCATAATTTAAAGCAAATAATACAAAACTACTATTTTGTTTTTTGTCATGTATAATTTGTTTTATTGCTTTGTTTAGTTGTGCTTTGTTAGCATATTTATCAATTTTTTCTAAATAAATTTTTCTGATTTTTTCTTTGTTTTTTCTTTCTTCGGCACATTCCTTGTGATGCCATCTATTTTTATATTTAACCCCTTCTTCTTTGCTAACTTCACCGCCAAATTTACAATATTTATATCCACATTTCATTTAACCACCTCTTATAAGGGTAATACAAAGCCTGCCATAAGGGCAGGCTATTTAATTTTAAACTTTTTTAACTGCTTCGAGAACTGTCTGTGCTGTAACAATATCATTTATAGCATTTGGATTTTGATTGCCGTCATTATTTTCTGCTATTGCATTAATTATCTCTTTTTTCTTACCTTCATTTGATTTTTTAGTTGCTATATTTATTATTTCTTTTTTAATATCAGCAAGCGTTTTTTTAGGCTCTCTATATTGTGCTTTTCTTTTTTCTTCAGTATATTCACCTACTGATTTTACAGCTTCTTCAAATACTTCTAACAATTTTTTAGGACTATACTCAATTTTCTCAGGTATATTTTCAAATCTACAACCACCTTCTATATAACTATCATTTCTTAAATGCATTATTCTTTTAGTTATTAATTCATCGCCTTCTTGGACTTTTTCACTTGTGATAAAAACAACCATACTAGCATCATTTAAAAATACTTTTCTAGCACTCCCTGATAAAGATAAAGTTAATTGGTCATATTCAAGTCCACTTTTTTCTTCTTTATGTTCTTCTTTGCTATGAGTAATTCCCATCAAGCCATAACCCGCTCTTCTTAGTTTTGCTATTGTATTTTTTATTTTTTTCGTTGCTTTATTATAACCTACACCAAAACCTTTACCACCTGGTTTTTTCATTCCCACACTATTAATATCTTGTGCATACAAGTTAGGATTTTCTCTATTCCACTCTTCAATTACTTTATCTTGTGCAAAATCCCACATAATATCTAATGTATCTAACCCTAAAAATTCAATATCATATTCATCTTTATTTTCAATTAAATCATCTACTAAATCTTCAAAGTCATCCCAATCAGTTACATCTTCAGCAAATACATTTAAAGCTTCATATCCAGTTTCAAATGCAATTAATAAACCCTTCTTTAAATCGCCATATTTTTCTTTGATTATTTTTACAAAAAGACTTGTTTTCCCAATTTTAGGAATCCCACTTATGATCCAAAAATAATTTTTTAAATCTGTAGTAGGTTTATGTATTTTTTTATTTGATAATCTGCCCACTAAACATACCTCCTATTATTATTTTATAATTTTGTTATTTTAAAAAGTCTGGCAAATCTTCATTGTCATTTTCTTCTTCTTTATTTTTAGCAAAATCTTCAGCTTTATATATTCCTTTTTTATGTTTTGTAATTCCTAGTATTTCAAATTCTTTTCTTTCTGAATCTATTACGCGTTGTTTTCCTGTATTTTTATAAGATTTAGGAACGCTTCCTATTAGAAATTGCGGTTGTTCTTGTTCTATTTCTTTGTATATAACTCTATTATGAACCTTACCTACTATTTTTAATATATCACCAAAATCACATTGTTTAACTAAATATTTTTCTAGTTCTTTATTTTCATTACCATTGACCACAAAAGGAACTAATATAAAATCCTTTTTATAATCTATTATTCTTCCATATACTAAAATTTTTCCGTCTTTATTTGCAATTGCTTTTTCAAATACTATTTCTTGTTCAAAATCATTAATTTCTTCAAAATCTTCAGCAGCAAAATCTATCTCTTCTTTTGCAGCAAATATAGATTTAATTTCTTTATCCTGTATAGTTTTATCGTTATACTCTCTATAATTTACATCGCATAATACAAATACATCATCACCATCTTCAAAACTTGATAATATATAATCTATTGCATCATCAGCTACTAAATTAACAACTTCTTCGTCATTTTTAGATTTAACCCTTACGCCTATAACTGTTTTATTGCCAGTTTTATAATTTAATCTTTCATTCCAATTAATTTCCTTAGTGTGATTTTTTTTGTTTTCATCTCTCCACGAAACCCATACCCTCTTATTATTTTTAAATTGTAATAATTGAACAAAATGAACATTGTCATCTGCTGTTTTTATACCAAAATTAAGTTTTTTAATTGATTCATTTTCAAATTTTGAATCTTTTTTGTCACTATGCAAATTAAAAATTTTACCTTTTAGTTTAACGGTTCCTTTATTTTGTTGTAATTTACTCATAATACATACCTCCCATTCTTTATATTATATTTTTGTTGTTTAAAAACTTTCAATAGGAGGCTCTCTTAAATTCTTACTTAATAATATCATCCCCTTTCTTAACGCCTAGTACTATTTTAACAAATACATTTTATTATGTCAATATATTTATTATATTTTTGTTGTTTAATTTCTATAAAAATAATATTTAATTAATATGTATAAGCGACTTCTAATCGAATTTCATTTTCTGTGCAAATAATATCAATTCTTTCAAATTCAGGATATTTTGTTTTAACTAAATTATGTATTATATTACATAATTCTTTTTCTGAAAATTTTTCTGTATCAGGTACTTCTATAATTAATTTTGACATAAAACTATACACTCCTATTCTTTTATATAGTTTTTAATAAATTTCTTAAAAGCACTCCTGCTGCCAAACATTTCATTCATTATTACCACTGCAAAACTAACTTCAGGATTAAATTCATCTTCTCTATTACATTTAACAACTCTTTTAGTGCCATCTTTAAATATAACTATTGTTGCTGGTGGATTGAATATTACTTTTTTTATATTTTCTTTATCAAATTTATTATAAGTAACAGCATCACATATTGAAAGTGATAACATATCATTAATATCATATTTAATCATATAATCACCTCCTTAATTAATTTAAAAATTTCATTTAATATTGAGTTTTAATTAATTAAATTTAATAGCATTCGTTGAATATATACCAATCTGGATTTGCAAACGCCGTTAACATTAGTTTTATGTTTTCAGTAAACATTATAATTCCAACACAGCAAGGTACAATACCCAACATAAAACACCCCATTATATCACCTTCATCAATTTCTCAATATTCCTTCTTTTGTTCCTTCAGGTATTTTACTATTAAGATTGTTGTTATTGTTAGAATGATTAAACTAAATAAAACCCAAACTAAATAAATAATTCCTTCAACTATTGCTTGTTTCCTTAGTATCGGATAAACTTTTTCAGCAGCTACACCTAGTTTTTCTGCTATTTGATTAATAATCGACATTATTTGGTCTGCAATGTTTACATTTTGCATATCTTCGTATTTTTACTTTTAAATAAAATTCCAATTTTATAGCGTTCGGATTTTTGTGTCTACAATATTATACTAACACCAAATACTAGATGTTATTGCATTTCTCATTCTTTTTATTCTTTTATCATACAACCATTTTTCATAATTCTCTAATTCGTCATAATTAACATTTTCATAACCTTTAATCATTCTTTTTATTCTACCTAATGAAATCAACGTATGTTTGCTACACATAAACAATTCCCCTGTTTCAACACTTTCAACTAATAATAATCCATCTGGTTGGATATCTATTAATTTAACTGTATATGTACCCATATGCAAACCCGAAAGGTTATGTTCAATATCATAGGCATAAACTTCGCCAATTTTAATTTCATTATCTAATAACACAACAACACCTCCTTTTTTAACTAATTATTTTACCATTATACTTTTTAACTATATTCTTATAATAATCCAGTTCCTTTCTTAAACCAGCTATTACTTCACCTAATTCGGTAATTTCTTTTTCATAATATACTCTTGTTTTATCATAAATTTTATCAAATTCCTGTTTAATAATATGTAAATCTTTTGGTTGCTCTTCATCTTTAATTTTTAACATATTAGCTAAAAATTGTTTTGATTTTTGTAACTTTTTATTTTCAAATTTTAATTCTTTAACTTTGTCAATTATCATATTTAACGCAACATTATCCTTATTTTCGATTTCTTCATCAATTTTATCTAAATCTATATTCAAAAGCTTTGCTAATTTTTTTATTGAATGATTAAAGTCTCTCATAATCTACCCTCCTTTTTTAAATTATATTTTTGTTGTTAAAAAATATCTTATTTAACCCTCAATAACATATTAACATTATTTCATCGGGTTGTCAATATATTTTTATATTTTTGTTATTTATTTTTGTTTAGAATGATTGTTTTATACAGATTGATTTGCTATTTTACAACTTTCAGGATTTAATTCAAAACCTATATATTTTCTATCTAATTCATTAGCAACTCTATATGTGCTTCCTGTTCCTGCAAATATATCACATATTAAATCCCCTTTGTTACTACAAGCTTTAATAAAAAATTCTAATAATCCTTCTGGTATTTGATTATTTCCAATAAAATTTTCTTTTTTGTCTTTACTAACATTTTTAACTAAATCCTCATATATAACCCAATTGTAAGGATTAGACCCTTTACTACCATTTTCGATTCTCTTTCTAATTCTTTTATCATTGGGATTTTTATATGGTATAGCTACTTCATCCTTGTTCCATATATTTTCATTTGATTTAGTAACATGTAATATATATCTACAAGCATTTGTTGTAGTCTTTTTTGAATGTCCTATGTTAGTATTATATATCCACACATTATTTCTTAACAATTTAAAACCTACTTCTTCAGCCCAAATAGATATGTATCTAATATTTTCAAATATATCAATTATACACATACTTCCTATATTATCTAATGATTCAATCGTTTGATTTTATTAATTGTGATTCACCTCCTTTCAATAAAAAATTCATTTTATATGAAAATCCAATCGCTACAAACTAGTAATATAGCCATTTTTAGAATTTGAAGTTTACCCATAGAAATTCTTGTCGTTTTTGTTTTTTAGTCATATTAGTTTTTGTACTTCTTTCACTAAATTCACCTAAGTTAAATTTTTCCCATCCATTATCAATCAATTCATTATATATTTCATTATCATATCCACTTAATATTGCTTTCCCTTTTATATTTAACAATATTCCAACCAACTCCTTGTGTTCGTTGTCGGTTAATTCATAGTTGTATTTGAATGTCATCTTTCTTGTGTTATGAATATATGGTGGATCAAGATAAAACAAAGTGTCTTTTGTGTCATACTTTTTAATTAAATCTTTGTAATCCATATTTTCAACTTGAACTGTTCTAAATCTTTCAACTGCTAATGGTAAATTATCATCAATATTGCTTAAATATTTGCTTGTTGCTTGGCTCATACCCCTCCTACTAACGGTTTTACTGTGCGACCAACTACTACAATTCCCACTAAAACTTTGCATTAAATGCACATACCATTTTCTTACTCTCTCTATCTCATCTACTTCATCCTGCCAAGTATCTCTACAATTTAAAAATTCTTCTCTACTATGTAGTGTTAAAACTAATCTTCTATGTAATTCATTTGCCTTAGCTTTATCCCTTAATACTTTGAAGAAAGAAGTTAGACCACTGTCAATGTCATTATACACCTCAATTTCACTTTTTTCTTTTTTAAACAATAAATGTCCACCACCCCCAAACACTTCTACATATAGTTTATGTTCTGGTATGATATTGTTTATTTTACTAGCCATATAATACTTTCCTCCAAACCAATTTATCGGACTTTTAAAAGATGTTTTACTCAATCCATTCACCATCTTCCCCATATTATAATTTTATTTATTAAGTTTCATATAAAATAAACATTTTATGTTGAAATTAATCTATATTTAGCGTTCCTATATTGCGTTAAATACTATATCTTGTGTGTCGATTTTTATATTTTCTTTTATATATTGTATTCCTTTTTCATAAACATCTTCATCTAATTCTATAGCAATACAACTTCTATTATTATTTTCAGCAGCTATTAACGTACTTCCTACTCCAGCAAACATATCTAAAATTGTTTCGCCTTCATTTGTTGATTTATGTATTAAAAATTCCAATAAATCTAACGGTTTTTGGTGTGGGTGTATTAATTTTTGATGTGGTACTTTACTATAATTTAATATATCATCGTGTCTTTGTTTGCCATTTATTTTATTTAGCGTTCTGCGTTTTTTCATACCATAAATAATACATTCATATCTATTTCCATAAGCGCCAGTTAAATCACCACTGACACGATTACCTTTATCCCATATTAGCACATTTTTGATATTGTAATACTTCTTTAACATTGGTAAATGAACATCTACCATATCCCATCTAGTAAACCAATATATGTGTGATTTATCTTCTAAACATTGATATGATAAGTCTATTGCTTTTTCTAATAAATCTTCATTATCAACATCGTTTAATATACCTTTTCTAGTAGTCATATCTGATTTATCTTTTCTTCTATTACTTTTATGGTTAATTCCATATGGTGGATCAACTAAGATACAATTAATTTTCTTACCTTTATTAAGCATACTTTGAAGTATCAGCAAACAATTTTCGTTTATGTATAAACTATCATTAAACTTTGTATACTTCAATACATCACCCCTCTTATTTATATTTTTGTTATTAATTTGTATATAAAATTTTTCTTTTAATTAAATCCTGTAATCTTCTCTATTAAGTTTAGCTATAAATGGTTTAATCTCACCTACAATATTATCTTTTTTTAATTCTGCTATCATTTTTAACATTTCTGACACTGTGTAAAACAATCGTGTTTCCTGTCCCATCTTCACTAATTTATGACCACCTATACTACCACATGCATACAAATTATAATCAATGCCAAATATTTTATTTAACATACTCTACCCCTTTTTTATAATATCAATCCAAACTGGTTTATAATCTACAACTTCACAACTCACATTAATATATTTATCTTTATCTAATCCTTTATCATAATTATGAATATGACCATGTATATTAATTAAACCATATTCTACATTCTCTAAAGGTTGATGTGATAAAATATATCTGCCAACTTGAATTGGCTTTTTATAGACTTCCACAAAACCACAATCTAAAAACCAACCTCGGCTTCTCTTATCATGGTTTCCTGTTATTAAGATTATATTCCCATTAAGCTGATTTGCAATATTTCTTACCATTTCTTTGCCACACTTTAATGCAAAATCTCCATGATGATAGACAATATCATTTTCTTTCACAACACTATTCCATGATTTAATAATATAATCATTCATTTCTTTAGTGTCTTGAAAAGGTCTATTGCAATACCTAATTATATTGTTATGATAAAAATGTGTATCTGAAATATGATAAGCCAAAACATCACTCCTTATTATTTCTCCCATTTTTTAATTAAAAAATATTACAAGTTGACATTCATATAAAAACAGATTATAATAAAATTACTTTTTCTTCATATATCTTAATTTTTCCACTGAATCTTATTGTTAGGTGGGAAAATTATTTTTTTGAATAAATTACAAAATGTTTCCACCAATTAGTACCAAATTCATCTTCATAGCCTTCAATATCAGTAAGTTTGCGAAGTAACCATATTGTGAATTGTATCCTATATTTGTCTTTATGCGATATTTTACATAAAGTAAATTTAATATATCTATTTTTCCAATATGGAATTTTGATGTTGAAATAATGTTTTATGTTATTCATAATTTTCACCTATTTATTATTTCTGAAATCTTCAAATTGTTGAGCGTCTAATAAAATATCTAACTAATCTATTACTTCGTCATACGCATCACATAATCCAGTATAATAATCACTTTCTATTAGTCTTAATTTATTTATTTCTTCCTCTATCGTTTAATTTCTTTAATAAAATTAAATTTTCTCAACATAATCACCCCATATCTTTTTTATAATTTTGTTTACAAAATCACTATTTTACATATATTTATTGCTAAATTCACTAAGAACATCACATACTTCACCATACAATTCACACTCTTTACATTCTTTAAACTCACAATCAATATAATGAAAGTTTTTTAATATTTTTATGAATTCATCGATACTCACAATTATTTTTTCTTCCCATTCATCTTTTGTGGACTTAAATTTTTCATAATATAACCTCCTATTGTAGTTATATCTTTTTTAATTATTTTTTCAACTTCCTTACCTATACATATATCTACTTTTATATCATTATTTCTATTTAATCTTTGTTTCTCCTGTTTTAATAGTTTTATTTTATATAACTCAATTTCTGGACTACCTGCACACAAATGACATATTAGGTTTTCTATAAAATCAACTCCTTTATATATTTGTTAGCTTTATTATCATCACCACCTTTTATATAATCACATCAAAACATCTATAAATTTATATTTTTAATAACTACAATAACTTTCAAAAAAATTTTTTAATTTTAACCTATAGTCTACTTGTTTTAATATATTTTCAATGCATTTTTTGAAATCATAATTTTTAACAATAAAATCAACATTATGTTTAATACTATAAAACCTTTTTTTATCATCTTCCCATCTTCTATTCCATTCAGTTAGTTCAAAATTTCTATCTCTTACTATTGCTCTTAACCTTCTACTTTCCTCATCTACATCTATAAAACAAGATATTACCTTACTTCCAAAATTTCTTTTTAAATCTTCTAATCCTTTTAAGTCACAGGCAACCACATAATTTCTTTTCTCTAAATCAAACTCTTTTTTCTCTATTCCATAATGCCACACAGTGGGCTTACCATTTTGAATTGTGTTATAACTTCTATATTCTACTAACAAGTTATTGTCTATTAATTTTTGAAATTCTTCATTAGTTTTAAAATAATATTCCACACCATCTTTTTCATTACTTCTTTTTGGTCTAGTTGTAGTTGAAACTACAAACTTATATCCATGTTCTTTTTCTAATACTCTAGCTACACTATCTTTGCCACAACCACTAAAACCTGTTAAAACTAAAATATGACTCATCTAACCCCTCCTGCTCAACTTCTCAACGTATTGTTTCCATTTTTTATTAATCATTTCTTCTTCTTTTTCTCTGCATTTTTTATTATCACATTTAACACAATATTCAGCAAAATGATTTAAAATCATTTTTAATAAATCATCCACAAAATTCACCCCTTTTTTTATATTTTTGTTATTCAGCCAACCAAACTTTTACACCTTTAACTCTACCAAATTTCATAGCTTTTTTAGAAACTACTTTATCTCCTGTATCTTCCATAAATATATCAATTTTATTACCCTTTATTGCACCACCTGTATCTTTTGCTAAATATACCCCATTATATTTACTCCTCCAACCTGCAAATTCTATATATACTTTACTATGTAATGGTATTACTTTCGGATCTACTGCTATAATTTTTATATCTTCTATAGATTTATTTTTTAAATCAAATCCTGTTGCAGTTATACCATATTGTGGATGCGATTTTGGTTTACTACAAGATTGAATTGATAAATCATAGGCTGTAACTTCAAATTCGCCTATATATTTATAATTTTGTTTTTTGTTAACCTTTTCTTCTACTAATTCTTTTACTATTTTTTCTTCTGGTTTTTCGGCTGCTTCAGCTGTTTCATAAATTATTGTTGAATTTTGATTCGTAACTTGTTTAACAGTTTGAGTTTTTTTTACTGGACAACCTATTATAAATGTTATTAATATAATTAGTATTAAAACTAACACTTTAAATTTATTCAATTTGATATAATCACCTCCTTTTGCCAACATTTTACCATGACAAAACATACTTTGTCAATATATTTTATTATAATTTTGTTGTTTGTTTTTTATGAATAACATTTATTTTTTTTGTCCTGATTTAGTTAAGTTTTCTTTCTTGGTTTTCACTTATTTCTTTCATGATGTTTTCAATTTTATTTATTCTTTTTCAGAAATAAATGATATAAATCCTCATATTTACAGTTGCAATTTTCTTCATAATAAGTAAACTCACAATCACAGCAATTAAACTCTGCTAAATTTATTAGTTTTTCTAATTCATCATTTAATTCAAATTTACTATAATTCACCAATCCATCATCAACCCTACAATCCTTACACACTAAGTCATAATCTTCTTCATAATACTTACAATATTCACATTTTTTCTCTAGCAAAAGAAAACTACCTCCTCTCATTTTTTATTTTATTTAATACAGAAATGTATTACAATGCAATTAACTTCTTTATTTTTGGGAAAACTTCGACCTCTTATTAACAAACCACAAATAAAATATCCTGAATAAAAATCATGCTAGGGCAAGAATAAAAAAGTTAGAGTCAATTTTCATTCTATTATCTTTTACGGTTATTTCAGATTCATTATTACATGTGCAACACTTAATTTTAAACATAATATCACTCCCACAAAATTTTATTTATCTTTTTTATTAACTAGCTGTCTCAAAATAACCTTTTGATACCAATATAGCTTTAAATCTAAAAATTCTTCTATAAATTTATCAGGGTATTTTTTATAAAACTCTTTTAAATTATCATCCATTCTATTAGTAGTTTTTGCAACATCTACACCTATAATTTTAATTTCGTCTTTATTCATAGAACACACCTCTTTCTTTTTAAAAGTTTGTTTTATTATATTTTAATATTTAATACTTCTTTAACTCTTTCATACATCCCCCATAAATCATAAGGTTTCCATTCTTCATTAGGACTGTTTCTCTCATAATACTTTCCATCATCGTTTTTAATTTGTTTTAATATTTTATTACCTAACCCGCCTCTAAATTCAAATTGTTCGCCTTCATCTGGAAGTAATTTCATTTCAGACAACATTTTTAATTTTATATACTCAGGATCATATTTTCTATTTTCAATTTCATTCTGCAATTTAGTTCTAAAAATACCCTTCACTCCTTTCTATAAAAGTTTGGATTTATCTAGAATTTAATCATTTTCACCATAAATGCCGTCTATTTCAAAACTAGTTTGCAACTCTACTTTTTCGCCTGTTTTAACTTCATTGTTTTCACAATCTACTTCAAATCTAATTCCCTTCATTGGTATTATCTTATTTTGTAATATTTGATAATCTAATTCTAAATCAGTTATCAAAACTAAATTTCCATCATCATCTTGTAGGATAAATTTCTGATCATCTAATAATTTCATAATACACCTCCATTCTCTTTAAAGACTTTATTTTATTCAAATTTGTCATGTTTTCTACAATAAAGTTCTATTACTTCATAGTTTTCATCATGCTTACTAGCTTTCGAATAATGACAGTTTGAACAATTATTTTCTTCTCTCATCACTTATTCTCCTTTCAAAACTTCTTTCACTGCTTCCCAAAGAGCATCACAGAGTTCATTGGCTATATATTCCCTATGTTCATCATCACACCAATGTGGTTAGTAAGTGACATATTGTACCTTACTAAAAAATCTTTAGTATCTTTGCCTGATAACAACTTATATCCATCACTTATCAATTCGTCATTGTTCCTTTGGATTATTTTCTTAATAACATCTTTATCTACTTGATAATATTCTGCAACTTGATCTGTAGTAGCATATTCTGTATTAGGTAATAATAACAAATTACCAACCTTGTCTAAAACATCAACTCTACTTATAACTTTTTCTCTTAACTCCTTCTTTTCTAATAATTCATTTGATTTCATAAAATTCTTCCTTTAATTATAATTTTGTTGTTTATTAAAACAAATATAAGTTAAAACTTTGCTTATGTTTTTATTACTTCTCTTTACACTCATCTTCATATATACAACATGGTAAATCTTTATCATCTAATTTAAAATGCAAACAATTAATACAATACACATAAAGATTTTTTTCTAAAAACTTCTCAAATTCTTCTATGGGTAAATTTTTAAAATGTTCTTCAATTATTTTTAGTTTTTCTTCTATATCCATATATCACTACCTTTTTACTAAAAATTTTTTTATATAATTTTACTTCTAATTACTATTGATACAACCTGTGTTTTATATTAAATAATTTCTTCCCTTGGCTTCAAATCTTACATATCCCTCTTGTATATATTCTACTAATTTTTGATAATCGGTTAATGTAATTGTATAATATTTTTCGCCACATTCTGGACACATACCAGAATATTCTTTTTCATCAAATTCAGATTTGCATATTTTACATTTAATCATTGTTGTCATCAACTCCTTTTTTATTTTATTTTACATTTACATATAATTAATGATATAGGTAATAAAGTTTCGCTATCTAATTCAAAATAAGTAATATATCCATTTGCAATTAAATTATCAAAAATTTTTCTATATACTGGACTAATTGTCATTTCAAAATTATTATTTTTACAATTTAAAACACCTATTACTATTTCATCATAGATTATAGGAATTTCTTTTATATTCAATATTATCACCTCCTGCACCCTAGTGTTTTCAATGCTTCCAGAACTCAAACTTGCTATAAAATGCTCATTTTATAATTATTCCTCCTTTTGCCTAAAATATTTCTTTATTTACTATATATAGATTATCCCTTTAATTCTATTTTAAATTATATTTTTGTTATTGTCAAGCAAAACTTTCAATATAGCCTAACTTTTTTTAGTTAGGCTATGTATGTATCAAACCCTTAACTTCATACCCCTTATATTTTTCATCTAATAGAATCCAGAATAGTTCTTTTTTATTATTGTCTAATTGATTATACCTCATAATCCAAATATTAATCCAATCATTTATTTCTTTTTCTTTCAATCCCATGTTTCTAGCAATTCTTTCAAATTCTTTTTTAACGTCAATAGTGAAATTTGGCATGTTTAATTCCTCCTTAATTAATTATATTTTTATGTTGTTCTATTTTGATTATATCAAAAAATACCAATAGCTTAAATAAAAAAATTCCGACAATTTTCGATATATTTTTTATATTGTGTTTTTTTAAAAAAATAAAGCAGTACTATTGCTGCTCTACAATTTCTAATTGTTTTTTTATTTTATTTTTCCATTTGCTTTTAATCATTGCATCATCTAAATTTAAATTATATTTTTTAAATATCTTAATATAATCTTCCTTTTCTAATTTACCTTTTTCTTTTTTGATTTTATATGCCATATTATACATACCTGACTCCCATATGGAAGTAATTGTTAAAAATGGATTACCATAAATTGTTTTAATCTCTTTAAACCTATCATGAAGTGTTTGATATCCAATTTTTTCAGTATTATTCCTATTTGAAGATTTTCTAAATACATAATCTGTAGTTATTAGGTTTCTTTTAGTTGCAGCATAATTTACTGTATTATAGTAAACTTCATATTCTTCTTCTTTTATAGCACCTTTAATAAATTTCAATGTTTCGTTTGATACCTTTATTTGTCTTTTACTTCCATCTTTATCAGTTAAACTTAAAATATTGTTTTCAAAATCGACATCATCAACCTTTAAGTTTATAAGTTCAGCCATTCTTTCGCCTTTTACACCTTCCCATAATAATGCTATAAAAGCAGCATCTTGATCATTTCTACAAACACCATAAAGAATTTCATTTAATTCTTCTTTAGAAATATATTTATTTTCCACTCTAAATTTATTTATATATTGTTCAAGTTCACTATAATCTATATTTGTAGCATAATTTATACCACTCGGTATAAATCCTTCACTATTTGCAAAATCTAAATATTTATTAATAACAGACAGCCTACAAGTTAATGCTGGGACTGAACCCGCATTAAATTCACCTAATAAAATTTTTAATTCTTCAATGTTGAATAGACACAAATCTTTTCCAAACCTTTCTTCTAATGTTGTTACAGCTTTTCCAAATATAGTATATTTCATTGTTTCTTGAGTTTCTTCTGGATATTGCTCTAAAAATCTTTTTTTTAATCTAATATAATCTTCTTTTTTATACATTTATCTCACTCCTTTTATAAATATTTTTTAATATAATTAATAACCTTCTTAATTACAGATGTTGTAATTTTATTATTTGAAGGTATTAATTGTTTAAACTCCTTGTTATTATAAGAATAATCTATTTTGTTTAAAATGCTCTCTAATTTATTTCTCCAGTTTTTATCTTTATATAATTCAGCAGCTAAAACAATATATGATACAAAAGCAATATTGCTTTTAACAAAACTATCTTTTTTGTTAAATTCATCATAAAAAATCCCATACACTTCATTTAAAAAATCAACCAGGTATTCAATAGTTTTCCTTTCATCTCGTTTTGTTTTTATTAAATTTTTGTTTTTTATAAAACAATATTTAATACTATTAGCTAGAATATCAAAAGTTACATAGGCATCTCCAGTCTTTATTTGACTTAAATCTGTTGCTATTTTCCCTTGTAAATCACTTTTACTATTTGTGTTTATTTCTTTAACAATGCTATTTTGATATTCTCCAACTGCAAGGGATTTAATATGTCTTTCACTAATTTTATTTTGTTTATTCTTTTGTACAATAAATCTTTTAGCTTTTTCATCGGTGAAATTAGTTACCCTAACTTCCATAACTCTTTTATCTGCTAATTCTGGTCTACTTGTAACTACTTTTAATATTGCCATTGAACGATTGTATCCATCTATAACATTTATTTCACCGTTATATACAAATATTTTTCCACCTTTAAATTCAAAATTTTCTTCACCGTTTCGTAAAATGTTAAACGTTTATTATATCTTCAGTGATTTCTTCTACTGATTTAGGAAATATTTTTGGTTTTACTATAGTTTGCCCTCTAAATTCTTTAAAAACTCTTTCACGTTGCGTTTCAGGATTATATATTATTTTCCCCTGATTATATAATTCTGCTATTTCTCCAATGGTCATTGCACCATGCCATTGGTCTTCTGTCACTTGTACTAAATTAGAAAATTCAACTATTTCCATTTCTTTTTTTAACTCTCTTTTAAACAAGTTTAATTCTTTGATTTCTACGTCAGTAAAAAAATTATTTGGGTTAATTTCTTCTCTGTATGTTTCTCTATAAAGTGCTTTTGTTAAATGATATAATACTTGAATAGATACTGTTTCAAGGGGTATACTTTTGTTTAATATGCGTGTTGCCTCCATTATATTTTTACTAAATAATCTATTTTTTACATTTTTAAATATTTTGGTATAATCATAATCTTTATTTTTTATTATATCTTCTAATAAAAACAAAATTCTTTCTTCTAAAACTCTTCTTTTTACTTTCACTCACATCACCTCTTTATTTTATTTTTAATTATATTATAATTATATCTAAAAATCAATAAATTATAACTTTTATTTTTTTATTTTTATAAGAAAAATTATGTATGTATTTGATTGAATAATTCTTTCATTTTAAACATATAGTTATATCTACTTTTTGTTGAACGATGAGTTTTGATTGATTTTATTAGAAATTCCCAATCGTAAAATGGTCTACGTTTCCCATTTTTCATTTTTTGATAATGAAAATGGTTTTTGTTTGTTTTGTTTTCATGTTTTAAAAAAGCAAATTTACCGTTTTCAACTATTTCAGCTATCCATTTTTCTTCTTTTACATTATATCCATTTGGTTTATTATGAAATACCACTTCGTTATCAAATATTTTATATTTCAATTTGTATTTTTTACATAATCTTTTTATTTCTAATTCATTAATTTTTATCATTTTTTGTCCCCTTTTATAATATATTCAAAGGGAGATTAAATTCTCCCTTGAACATATTTATATTTTTGTTATTATGTTTTTTAATAATTTATTTGTTTGAACACAATGTGTTTTACATGTTATGTTTAACAAACACTCTTTAGTATGTTCATATGCTTGTTTAAATTCATTCATATTATTATAAATTAAAGCTAAATAGTAATTATAAAACCATTTATTATTTTTATCAAATATATCCATATATTGTGAAAATTCTTGTAATTTATCTAAACATTCTTGATAATCATTATTATAATATAACACTTGTATTTTTAACCTCATTTCTTCCATTTATCTGCCCCCTTGGAATAACTTTAATACTATTCTTTGATAACAATTTTGCAAAATCAGTATTAAATAATTCACAATAATCTTGAAGTTCCTTTAATAACATTTCTCTTTTGTTTTTTAAAACTACATAAGGAATCTCATATTTATCTAAAAGCATATCTACTTCTTTTATTTCTTTGATTAATTGGTTTATGTAGTCCACATTTACTATTCCGTTTTGTATATTAATTGCTATTTCAACTTTTTTCATTATTTCATCATCACATTCACCTATTTTTTTTATAAATCTTTCTTTGTCAATTGGCATAATCTGTTCAGCCATAATGGTTGATGTTTGTTTTAAACCATATTTTACTCCAACTTCAATATGAGTAGGAAGTTTGTTTTTTTGTTTACTTGTAATTGGAAGAACTGTCAATACAGTTGAATACTTGTTACACATTTCATTACTTACGACTAATACGGGTCTTATATTCCCTTGAATACTACTGCTTTCCTTTATACCTAAATTCGCAAGCCATATTTCTTTTCTTTTAACCAACATTTTCTCCACTCTCATTTTTTGAATTTATATATTAAATAATTTATTATATTTATGTTAAGTTTTATTAATGTTTTTTTAAACATTGTTTTTCATTAGCCCCCTTTTATTTTGTTGTTATCTTTATATGTTATTTAATGGATTAGCAGCAACTGCTTTTTTCATTTTTTCTTTGTTTAAGTGTGTATATATTGATGTGGTTGACAAATCTTCATGTCCTAGTAGCTCTTGAATGTCTCTTATGTCTACACCGTTTTGATGTAGTAAACTTGCACATGTATGTCTTAATTTGTGCACTGAATATTTTTTGTTTAATTTAGCTTTTTCAATATATTTTTTTACCATCTCTTGAACGTTCCTGGTTGATATTCTTTTATTTCTATTGCTTAAAAATAATGCTTTTTCACCTTTATTTTTTAGTCTAACTTCTAAATAATCTTTTACTGCTTTTATTGCTATATCATTTAAAATAATATCCCTATCTTTACTACCCTTACCATTTCTAATTCTTAACATATTATCTTTTAAATCATCTATATTTATATTTACTAATTCAGATAGTCTAAGTCCACAATTTAGGAACAATGTTAATATTGCATAATCTCTTTCTTTGTGTTTTCCTTCTACTGCATCTAGTAATCTTTTAGCTTCGTTTAATTTTAAATAAACTGGTAATTTTTTGTCTAATTTAGGATTTTTTAAAGTTATTGCTGGATTATTTTCTATAATTCTTTCTTCTTCGTGTAGATATTTAAAAAACTCTTTTATACTGCTTATTTTTCTTGACCTTGTAGTTTTAGAATTTCCTTTGTCTGCTATGTATGCTATAAACATTTCTAAATCTTTCTTGGTTATGTGTTGTATAGTTTCAGCTGTTATAATTATATTTTTGTTTTGTTTTAGATATTTAAATAATTCATTAATATCTCTTCCATAATTTTTAATTGTATTTTTAGATAATCCTTCTTGAACCTGTTTATAAACTTGAAACTCTTTAATTAAATCATTCATTTAAATCACCTCTCTTTTTTTATAATTATATCATATATTTCATATATTGTAAATAATTATTTTTTATATTTTTGTTGTTATACGTAAAAATTTCAAATATTTATCTTTTGTATTTATTTCTTAAAAAGTTTTAACCATTACATCTTTAACAGGTTTTTTATTTTTACATAATATAATTACTTCATTATCTGGTAATTGTCTTATTTTTTCTGGACTAAATAATGGTTTTCTAACTATTGTATTTCCTTTTTTCACTTCTGTTTCACCTATAAGTTTTGAAAAATATTCATTATCATCTCTTAATCCACCACATATAACAGTTGTCTTGAATAAATTTCTTAACTCTTCTGCTTCAATCTCGCCATAGACCCGTTTAAGTTGTACTAAATTTTGTAAACATGCTGATATTGATATATTATGCTTTCTACAAGTTGAAAGATATGCATTTATATCTGTTATTTTACCTATATTGGCAAATTCATCAAAAAGCATATAAACATTCAATCCTTTTTTGTTATCTAATAATCTATTCATTAATTGCTGTACAAATGTAGCTGTTACAGGAGAATAATACTTTGAATAACGTTCAGGAATTTGTATATAAAGAATAGTTTCTTCTCTTCTAAGGCTTGTAAAATCTATAGTAGGTTTTCTGCATAACCTTTTTACAGATGAATCTAAAAACAATTGCAATGCACTTGTGAGTGTATTTCTAATACACGCAAGGGTTTGTTGTGCTGGTGCTATCTGAAGAAAACTATTAAGTTCCACTTTTACTTCTGCTATATTGCTATTCATTATTTCGTGGTATATATCATCTTTATTTTTACTTAAAAGTGGCTTTTGAAGTAAATTTTCTATCATAACATCAAAACTATATTTATTAGTATAAAAATTATATAAAGAATATGCTTTTATAAGTGGCAATGACATTTGAATCCAATTCATTTTTTCTCCTGCACCTACACCATTTATACTAAGCACACTATTCTCCATTAAAGTTTCAATTATTTGCTTAACTTCAAAGGAGTTTTTACAATTTGCTAATGGGTTAAATCCAACACTTTCTTGAACCCTAAAAGGATTAAATATTATTTTTTTTATATCTTTTCTATGTGTAAATTCTTCCACCTCTCCTGATGGATCTGTTACAACCATACTACAATTTTTAAGTTTATTAACATTAGGAATTATATATCTAAAACTTTTTCCTGAACCTGAAGGAAAAATTACGTTTACATGCTCATTTGACATTTTTTGTGATAATCTCACATGTTCAGATATTTGCAACCCTTTACCTTTTAAACTATTAAGTTTAGTATGATTACAAATTTTATTTTTACTGTCTGGTATTAACGTTGCAAAAACTCCAAGTCCTATTCCTGTTGCTGTTAATAACGTTAACATCTTTTACACCCTCCTTTTTATTTGTAAAATTTATGAAAAATATTTTGTTTAAACAATTAAATTCTTCTAATATTGACATTGTATCAGATAAATCTAAATTTAATTTTTTAATAATTTCTTTATCTAAGTTTAACATAATTAACACCCCTACTTCATTTTCTTTAATATTTCCAATTTTTCTTTTAACTTATAACCACTAATGATAAAGTTTTCAAGATAATAATCGACTGCCTTTTCTAATTCTTCAATACCATCAATAAACTTTTGTTCTATTGCTTTGTCTAATGTTTTAGATATACTATGATATACTATATAACCCAATTCGCATTCCCATTTATGCATTTTATTCACCATCCTTTTTTTATAATATTTTTTAACTACTATTTATATTTTTGTCATTGCACAACACCATAAATTCTTTTTATAGTGCTGTGCAATTTTAACTGTTATGTATTTATATCATTATTATTAATCTTTTGTTATATAATTCCAATCTTTTAACTTATTATACAACCATTCGACTCCTTTTTTTGGTTAATACAGTTTGACTGTAACTATATCCATTTTTAGCATTACCAAACACAACTTTAAAACATCCTTGGTTAATATATTGTTGATATGGTTCGTTATTTGATCTTAATATATTTTTGTTTCTTAATAATTCAAACATTTTATTTCTTCCTAGTTTTTTTATATTTAATGCTTTAGTAAATTTTGCTATTGTAGTATATCCTTTTGTATCAATAAACCTCTCCCATTCTTCAACTTTTGGTTTTTGTTGTTCAATTATATCTTCTAATTGTTTGATATGTCTGTTATAATATTGTCTGTACTCATTTAATGCTATTGCTTGATGTTCTTTTGTTTCGGCTGTTATTATATTTAATAACAGCTCTTTTTCTTTATCAATAGAAATAGTTTTTTGTTCATTTGTTGCAATTTCTTCTAAATCTAACAAAGCTGATCTAACATGTTTTGCAATTTCTGAATCCCTTAACAACATTCCTATATTAAGGACTGCACGTTTGGAGAATACATTGGTTCCTTGTCTTGAAATTTTTAAGTGTGAGAAATTCTCACAGTTAACTTGATCTTTAATTTCACTATATTTCATAAACTTCATTCCATTTTGTTCTAATTCTTCCCTATTCCTTCTTATATTATCTCTTATTACCTCCTGTGTTACCTCATAATATTCTGCAACTTGCCTAGTAGTCATTATCTCCGTTCCTGGAAGTGTTAATAAATCCTTAACTTTTTCTAATACATTAATTTTGTCTAAATACTTTTGTCTTTAATATTATTATATGTTCTTATATTTTTGTTATTCATCTTTTAATTCCTTTTTTAAACCGTTTCAACCCTTCCCAGGTAGGTTTAATATTATGAATTTTACAAGCCGTCATATAAAATCTTAATTCTTTAACATTCATGTATTACATCTCCTCTCCTGTTACATAACTATTATTTTGAATTTTTTATCTGTATGTTTTTTCTGCAATTTCTCTTTTATAAGTTGTGCTGCAAGTTCTGTTGCTGTTTCTTCTACAACTAAATTATAACTTCTTCTAACTTCTACGATTTTATATTTTGATTTAATCATCACCTTACACCCTTTCTTATATTTTTGTTGTTTAATTCAAAATAACAACCTAAAACCATCAAAACAAATCCTGGAGCAAGCAACCAAGACATTTTTAACAAAGCTTTAAAAGTTAATATTAAATTATTCATTAGTATAGCTCCTTTGTTATTATACTACTTGAAATTCTCCCACTTTCACTTCGTTTAGAAGTGGGAGATTCTCGTTTCATCAGCCTCGCAACCTACTGCCTCCACGAGCCTCACATCGGGTAGTCCCTACCCTAGTTTATGTTAAGCTATGCTTAATTCTTTTAATCCTTGATTGAGTATGTTGATTGCTGCGTTTCTATCCCTTTGATGAACTACACCACAACTCTCACATACCCATTCTCTTACATTTAGATTTTTTACTTCTTCATTCTTATATCCACAATTACTACATATTTGACTTGAAGCGTAGAATCTGTTTATCTTATGGTAGACTCTTCCATACCAATTGGCTTTATATTCTAACATCTATAACTCTGTTATAGATTCTATTAAGTTCTAATTTAAGTTTAAATTTTTCTTTATTATTTTTGTATTTTACTTCACACATTTTTAATCCTCCTTTTATTGTTTCTTATATACTAAATGTTGTATATTTTTTTCTGTTACATACTATATATTGTTATATTAATAAGTTAAAATAGGCATTTTATTTAGTATTCTTGTATTTGTTCTTGTTTATGAATTTTTTGTAAAAATTCTTCTTCTGTTGGTAATACGTATATATACTATATATAGTTAATAAATCCCTATAAAACTATTTTTTTATTTAGATTTTTAACTATGCCATCTCAATAATGTCTTTTCTAACTTTTTAGTTTTTGTATTGTATCTATAACAAGTATCGTCTATGCCTAAAAATTCAGGCGGATTCTGTGTAATAACGACTTCATAATCTCCTAAAAATTCACCTGTAAAAATATCGTATTCACCATTTTTATGTACTGATATATTCCAATCAAATTTTAATCCTTTAGGAGAATATTTTGGTATATGTTTTTCATGTTCTTTTAAAAATTGATTAATTAAATTCTTCTCAAGTTTTCTTTGTTTTAACTTCTTTTTAATATAATTTATCAACATATTATCCCCTCCTCCAATGCTAAAATATTGATTCTGTTATATAGTTTTAGCATACTCATAAAACTCTTCGTAACTTGTAAATCCCATCTTATATAATTTACTTTGTTCTATTGGTTCTCTAAACTTATATGTATTTAACCCATGGTACTTGTTGAAGCGTGTTATATATGAAATTATGGTATCTCTAATAGCTGTACCAAGTGGCATTGTATATTTGTCTGTAAGGCTCTTAATTGGCTTACAAGAGCTACTATTAAAGTTCATCATTCCATCTTGTGGCTCACCATATCTGCAAAATATATCTCTATATTTTTCTAATACTTGCTGGAATTCTAGTACGTTTGTAGCTTGTTTTAATTCACTCTTAAACCTTATATAATAATCAATGGCAAACTGTAAAGTCTGTTCAACTATTCCCTTTGTCATTTTCACGTGTCCTGAGAATAAATCTGTTATAGAATATTTGTTAATTCCTGCATCCTTTAAGGTATTTATTATTAATTGGCTCATGCTGCAATATAATTTCCCTATCTTTGTACCTTGTATCATTTGCTCATATGTCATAGTATTATAATTTATTTTGCTTTTATCTAACATTACATAACTTTTAACATCTGGAAATTGTTTCGCTTCTTCAATCTCATTTCTTAATTCTTCCTTTAACTCCAAATCCTGAAGCTGTCCTTGTCTATCTGTTATAATGGCGTTGAATTGCTCCAACGCCTTATGTAATTGATATCTATAATTAATTATGTCATGTTCCATAATTTCTGATATTCTGCCTTCTAGCTCGTCAATAATCATTTTATATATTCTTTTAACTTCATTTATTGAATCAATCCTTCTTGGCATAGATTTTACATATATTTTTGGCATATAGTCAATTTGATCTTGAATTTCTGCTAGTAAATCATCTTTGATTTTTAACAAAACCTTTGTTGTCTTTTGCTCTAGGTGTTCTCGTGTCCATTCTGTTATAGAATTTTTAAAGTTATAAAATAATATTTCTTTTTTCATGGTTAACCCTCCAGATATTATAGTTTTATTATTCTAATACATATTGAGTAATTTTTGCATTTTCCCAAAACTCATTAAGTCCTTTGTCTTGTGGTAAAGTTTCAACTACTATACATTCCCTATTATTATAATTAAATATTGTATACTCATTCATCAACTCTTTTATAGCTCTCAGTCTATGCTTAATTTCTACTATTCCAGCTATTAAACCTGGAAATGTTACCTTGTCAATAAATCCATTTATTTTTACAACCTCCAGAACAAAGCTATAGAACTCAAAATGTAAATAATAATATAAGTATTGATGGTAATAAAATTAAACTTCTTATATCTTAATTGATGCTCAAGCAAGAAACACTTATCAAAGTCCCTACCGTTATCCTGTTTGATATAGATATAACTCATATCACGGGGGTCATAGCAGATGTTAACTCTCCAAGTTCCGTTATTTCTGGCCCTCTCGAACCACCGCTCTTTCAAGGAAGTTTTAGAACCGTAAAGCATTCTCTTGTATTTTATTCCGTGCATTGTAACCGTGGCTTTATCATTTGGTAATAGATTTAACTTTAATATATCTTCATTTACCGTCCTTAACCGTCCTGTACGATTAGCAATACCCCACTGCCAAATTAATTTAGGGATTGGTTCTACTCCATCTGCAATCATATCTTCATTTCTAGTATAATTGATTAGGTAGTGGTGGTTATTGTGATATAAAATGCACTTTATTATAATTTTAGTATTCTAAACATAAAATCTTTCTCCCTTTTATATATTATATTTTTGTTTAACTCGCTTGTTTTCCATCTGTTAACATTAATAAATTTGATATTTCTGTTATGTAATATTTTTTATTCTTCATAATCTTATTATAAGACTCTTTACCTTCAAAGTTATCAATTATTGTCTGTTCTTCTTTTGTCATATCTTCATATGATTTTTTACCATATGCAGGTGGTAACCATCCTTTGCGTTGAGATCCAAATAAATTGAATTTATGAAGTAATTCTAAATTTTTAAATTGGATATGACAAGTGCCTTTTTTGTAAAATGTTACGTAAAAATATTTTAATTCAATTTTCTTAGTTTCCCCATAATATTCAGCCATTTTTAAAGTTTGTTCTATATCTACATGTTCGGTTAATCCACCATCTAAATAATTAAATACCTTTTCAATATCTGACAATTTATCTATAACCTTATAGTCATATGTAATTTTATCTCCCCAATATCCGAACCCATTTAATGGTATAATAACTCTTTTATTAATTTTATAAGCTTTATTAGTCTTCCAACCGTTATAATAATGTATATTATTTGACATTTCATCATAATAATGTTTATATGATAATTCTTCAAATAGATTTAATATAGTTTCTTCTACACCTTTAATCATTTCTTTGCTTAAATCAGCCCTAATACTATAAATATTATATAATGAAAAATCATAATTTTTTAATTCATCAATTTTATTATAATATTTTTCTTTTAAATTACTTGTAAAAAGTCCTATAAATTGATCTGATTCAAATAATGCTTTCCAGTATTTCATTCTAACTTGTTTAATATAATCATTTTCTATTGTAGTATTGTTGTTGTTTGATTGTTTTAATTTTAATTCAAGGATAGGACTTTTCATATAATCATCTTGTAATCTATCATATAATAGTGGTATCATAGCTTTATATTCTGCAATTAATTTCAACCCTGCTTTAACTTCAAAATTGTATTGTTGTATAATTCCTTTTATAAAATCATTTTCTATTAAATAATTATTATTATATTCTGTCTGTTCTTGATATTGCTCTTCTTGTTTTAGTGCTATTAATATATCGCTGTTATACTCCTTCTTTGGTATATTAATCTTTATAAGTGCCACTTCTACAGGTGTTTTACGTTCTGCATCTAAAAAAGCATTTTGAATATACTCCATATCGGCGTTGTATTGATTAAGTTTGTTTATTAAGTCTTTCCTGCTGTTACTGTAAGGATTTTTCAAGGTTTCGGCATTAAGCAAGCAAACAATTTGCCCGCCTTTTTCTTGCATTTTTATTGCTTTTAATAGGTGCTTATCTCCAGCATCAAAAGGTGGATTCATAATAATTAAATCATACTTCTTGAATGTGTTATAGGTTAAAAAATCGTTATATACTACCCTATAGCCTTTGCCCTTTAAAATATGTTGTAAGTTGTTATCAATTTCTATAGTATCAATATCGAAATATTTTTCTTTACCATAATTTCTATTTGCATAATTCAATTTTCTGTTAACAACTTCTACTATATCACCTTTGCCCGCTGATGGTTCTAAAGCTGAATGTATTTTATTAAAATCTATGTGATTTATCATTTTGTCAATTAAATGTTTAGGTGTTGGATAAAAATTTTTGTTAAACATAAAATAACCTCCGTTTTAAATTTAATTTATTGCAGGTTTTTTATAGTAGACCCTGCAAACTACTATATAATATAATTTTAAAATGTATATTTTTCAGGTGCTACGGTTTGACTGCTGTTACATCCCTTTGTAATAGTTGCACCTTCCACAAGTCCAACATAACGAGCATAATTATATCCTTGAGCATCTACAACAAATTGAAGCTTATTATTGAAATATATTGCTACGCCTTGAAGCATCCAAGCGACCGTCTTTTGTTCTTCTTTGTCCATATTGTAATAATCTGTTATACTGTTGATTCTTGGATCTTCTGTATAGCTGCCGCCTGTGCCTGCTAAAAAGTCAAAATCATGTAAAAGCATATTAGAAAAATAATCAAAAGCTTCTTTATTTTTGAAATGTATCTCCTTAGTTATTTTTATATCTTGAAGTCTATAATCACCTTTTCTGACTTCTTTTTTATATTCTTCTAATGTGTTTCGCTTGTTCAAGTTTGCAAATTTTGAATCAATAATAAAATATTGGTCTTGTTCTTCTAGTGCTACAATATCAATGCTGTTATATATAGTTTGTTTTTGTTGCTTCTCTTGTTCTAATCGCCTTCTATATTCTTCTTCTTTTCTTCTGCATTCCTCTTCTAATTTCCTTAATTCTTCTTTTCTTTTCTGTTCTTCTAGTTTGTCGTGTTCGGCTTTTTTAATGTTAAAATCCTTTATAATTTCCTTAATAATTTCGGTTTGTTCTGTCTGTTTATAATTGTGTGCTATTTTTGCACAATTTCCGTAAAAATTATATGAGCTTCCATAGTCACCATATGGATCATAATAAGTACAATAATTATATGCTTGTAATAACTTAGTACAATAATTTTTTATAGCTTCTAGGTATACAGAATCTTTCTTGAATGGGGATTCTGTTATATAGAAGCTAATGCTATTATATGAACTTCTAACAGAAAATTTACAAAGTCCCTTAAATCTTGTTTTTACATGTTTTCTAATTTCCGCCGCTATTTCCTTGATTGGTTGCTCTCTTTGTTCTTTGTTGATTTTCATTCCTTCCCACATGGTTAAGTCCCAAAGAGAAACGGTTTTTTCTTCTTTTGCTGGTGCTGTTATTAGTTCGCTGTTATTAGTCAAATTTTCAGCAAATTTCAAGGTTTTTTCTGTTTGCTTAGCATACCAACATCTTTTATATTTACTCCATCTGAATTTGTTTTGTTTTAACAAACTTCTTATACTTTCCGCAGGTTTGCCTGGGAAATAAATTTCTACACCGTTTAATTCTTGATTTAACTTCATTGTAGCCAACATTTAAAAACACTCCTTTATATAGTTTTATTAAGGTAACTTATACCTTTTTAAATGCCCTTCTACGTGTTATATTTATAATTCTGTTATATAGAAGGACATTTAAAAGGGTATAAGTTACCCTTTTAGGTCTGTTATAATTGGTTAAAAGTCATATTTTATTGACTGTTAAAGTAAAATTTTGATTATAATTGGTAAACTATAAATCATTAAAAGTATATGTGTAATATTGTTCGTTGTTTTTTAACGCTTTTAAATTATCTTTTGTGATATTTAATAACTTATTTAATTGATATAATTTAATTTCAAGTAATTTTTTGTCAAATTTTTTTTGATCATCAGTATATATAACTACTTCATCATTATAAATTAATGCTTGACTTTGATATATTTTACCTTGCAAAAATTCATACCATAACATGCCCATTTTTTTATTTTTAGTCGGTTTTTTCTGGTATCTTTTGTAAAGTTTTATACATTCACCTGTTATATCTTCAAAGATACCTTTTGAAATTCTCACAATTTTCATTCTTTTCTTATCAAGTGCTATAAATTCAGTTCCGCTAATGTCAGAAAAAATCATAAATTGTTTTTCCATTTTATAACCTCCCTACATTAATATTAAATCTTTTTTCTTGTCAATAAATGCTTTTGTAAATCCTAGATCATATAATGAAGTTGTGTTATAGTCAACTCCTTCAATGTTTAATTCTAATCATTCTTAACCACTCCTTAAATTTAATTTTAGCTTATATAAGCTTTAGACGTGACATATATAAGCGGTAGACCGTCCAAAGATGGACGGTTTCGGCTGTTAAAGGTTGTTATTCATTCACATTATAAGTTGTGAACTTAATATTATCTATATATTCTCTTATTTCATTTTCATTGTCAAATTCAATTATAAAAATATCGTTAAGGCATAAACGATACTTTTTTTCAATGCCTTCTCCTATTGTAATCTCCTGGCTGCCAAGTTGACCAACCAAGATTATACTTTCATTAATTTTATTTTTCATAATTTCAAATTTTCTCATTTCAACCTCTCCTTATTATTAATATCTATATAAGGTATAATTTTCTATAAATTCAAAACCTAATTTTTTTAGCTCCTGGATTAGAAAATATTTTATATTTTTGTCAGTATTATATTTTATAATGTTGTTTATATTTTCATATGCTCCTTTTGTTGTTTGTGTGTTTGCTGCAATTGCAAGTGCTAATGTCTTTATATTATTTTTGAAGTTTATATATTCTTCTTTACTCATGCCTTTATTTTTGCAATATTTGCTCATATTCATTATACCACCTCCGCAAGTTCATAATATAGTAAATCTTTTAGAGCGTCTTTATAATTGCTATATTCTGCATCAGAAATTGCTATATTATCATTACAAAAAAAACTAACTTGAATTGTATTATCTTTTTTAGTAGATTTATGTAATATATAATATCCATAATTATGTACTTGAAATTTAGCCGTTTTGTTGTTTATTTTTTTGTATAACATGTTTATTATTTTTTCTTCTAGTTTTTCAATTTTTTCTAAATCCTCAAATGGGTCTAGATTATTAATTATTTTTTTAAGTTGAGTTATAGACATTTCAACCTCTCCTTTATATTATTATTCTGGTGCTATAGTTTTTTAGCTGTTATAGCACCAGATTCCAGATTTTTGTCTATTCTTCCCATTTAAAATCGAATTCTTCCCATGTTGGGAATGAGAAATACTCAAAATCTTTTCTAATTTCTTCAGACACTTCATCAGAAAAATCTTCAAAGTAACCATTTTCATCAAATATCAACTCTAATTCTTCTCCTAATTTTGTCGTCCATATTGCCTTTTTTACCATTTCAACCTCTCCTTTATATTATTATTTTTGTTGTCTAGGGAACCTGCATTTTCAATGCCTAAACCTTATATTTGTTATAGTAGCATTCATCATGCTATCTATATTTGAAAAGGTTTAGTAATTGTTTTCAGTTCCCCTTTTGTTGAAACCATTATATCATGTTTAATATTCTTTGTCAAGGGATTTTTTATTTTTTTTT
>JAALLR010000059.1_pt1 | contig 41576 bp, 39 predicted proteins | sample 7245931 | NCBI WGS metagenome assembly JAALLR01 (sample SAMN13049201, study PRJNA578106) | oil field metagenome | isolation source: filtered produced water from oil reservoir B9 | place: USA:offshore Texas | collected 2016 | reverse complement strand
ACAATACTACCGCAACCCGCCACGAAAACCGCGGGAATTTTACGGCCACCCTCTACAACATCTTCATCAAATTTGATAGTTGGAGGAATATTTACAGACTGCAATCTACCTGGAAGGCCGGGTAAAGTACCTCCGGCAACAGCCGTTGCCGCTGTTTCAGCATGTGCGAGCTGGCCGGCTATTTTATCTTTCTTCCTCGCCCGAAAGAAATCAATAAGGGCGTAAAAACCAAGAAAACCCAGTAAGATAACATATACTACACTGATAAAAAGATCACTTAATACCGGATTACTTTCATACAATGCCCTGTTTAAAACGCCGCCTCCGGATACGCCGATCAGCGAACCTATAACAAAGGCAATGGCCAACCCAACGGAAACGTTACCCAACTTCTTGTGAACAGTTGTGCCCATGATGGCTTTGGCAAAAATATGGAACAAGTCGGTTCCCACCGCCAGTATGCCTCTAATTCCCGCACTCATCAGTGCAGGTGTGATTATAAACCCTCCGCCTGCACCGATACAACCGGTGATGAGTCCCGCACACAATCCTATGGCAATGGAAACAAAGAATATAGTAGGATCATAAAAGGCCGGGGCATAAGCATGCTTACCACCCAAGATTTCCGGCAATCCACCCGCAGCATAGCTGTAAACCGGGCCCGCAATGACCGGAAGCGCCAAGATCAACAAAATCAGCAGTTTTCTGCGGTTTTTTATTATGCTAAGGGATGTTTCATAATCCCAGCGAGCATGTGCGGTTGATGCCTCCATAAACATCTCATATAGCCTTCGCACAGAAATCCAACCTCCTTGGATTTATTTTGCTGTTAGTAATTACCTGTATTACTCTCACTTCTCAGGCCCCACCCCCTTTACGCCTAATAAATATAATAAACCGGTGTTACTCCCCTTGAGCCGAATTACAGAAACCAGTCTTAATTACTCTAAGGGGTGCACACCGGTTGCGCACCAGCCTATCGTTGGTCAATTCGGCTCAAAATTATTAACTTTTTAAAAACAACGACTAATACATAAAAAGGCCGACACCTCTCCCGCAGGAGTAGATGCCGGCCTATCGTTTTTCGATTCAGCCGTAAAACTACTAGCTTGTTCTTGTTAATGAATTATTAATTTTTGGATTAACTGTAAACTACTAAAAACAAATAATTTTGTCAAGATCATTTGCCTGTAATGCAAATATTAATTTTAATTCGTTGCAAAACAATTACTGAGCCAGGGGCAGTTCGTCGTCTCCGGCATTGTGTCCCGAAGCAGGGTCGTCATACAACTCATTAAACAAATCACCTGCACTGATCATTCCCACCAATTTTCCCCGGTCGGTTACCAAAATAGAAGAAATTTTATTTTCAATAAGAGTGTACGCCACTTTGGCCAGTGTATCATCGATATCCACAAAAACAGGCTGCCGCATTGCATCTTTCACATTATGGCCGGCTATGGTACTCCACTGGTGGAAAAGCAGCCCTTCCCAAAATACTTCCATTTTAATTTCACCCTTGGCATATGCGGGCAACAGTACATTCAATATATCACTCCAGCAAAGCATGCCGATTATCTTACCCTGCTCCTTCACCACAATGGTGGGATTGTAGCCAGCTTTAAGCAAGGGAAGTGCGGCACCTACCACTTCTTTTATAGTATTCTTGTAGTCCACCTCAACCAGTTGAGAAAAGCCCACGATATCCCTTACGCGCTTTTCTTTTATCATGGATAATACCTCCTCCGGAACTTCACAACATAATCCATTAAAGAGCAATAATTTCCATTTTTCCCTTCTCCCTACCCCCTTTCTTCAGCAACTGGAAACGATACCTTTTGGCAAACAAAAAAGACCGTCATTTCCCCGCACGTGAAACACGCCGGAGATAATAACGGCCTATCGTTGTTCGATTCAGCCCACTGCCCGGATATTGTATTAGAATTCACAATACATCCTAAACAAACAGTATTTATTTTTTTAGTTGCTTTAATCTAGCAAACCCTCGCAATAAAGTCAAGGGTTTTTTATATTTTTTTGATCTCCCTTCTACTATCCCCAGTATGCCTCGTAAAAGAAAAGCAATATAAGCCCAATGGTCACATAAAGAACTATTTTTCGTAATTTTTTAATAAAAAAGTATTCATTCTTGCCTTTACGCGTATTTTGTTTCACCGTACCCCTCCTCTTACTTGTGGAACCAATTTAAAATTTCAGCCAGTGGATCTGCTTCCCTGTTAACAAGATTTATTTCCTCGATTTGAAACTTACCGGCATCATGATCTACTTTCAGAATCAGCTTCTCCACCTCGGGATTGCCGGGCAGCTTGACACTGGCCACAGATAGACCCTGGTCATCAATATACATTTTGGAAATGGTAGCACTTCCAAAATATCCATTTTTTGCATACAGTTGCAATTTTTCTAAATCATCAAATCCGTTATTGCGGCAGGCGGTTTCATCAACCAGTCCCCCCGCCCTTTCCAGCTTACCCTCATGCATCAACAGTAACCATAAACTGACAGTTTGCCTTTCTTTATACGTATCGATCCACTCTATTTTTGCCCGGTAACCCGCCACAAGGCATATGGATAAAACCAGTATAATCACAATTATTTTTCGGCCCAGCCCACATCCCTCCTTATCTAACTGTTTTTGGCAAGAATGTCCCGCCTCCTAGTTACAGCTGCCAGGCAAACAACCCCCATAGCCCAAAATACGGCTATTATACCTGTAAAAGAACCTACATAGGGCAAACTACCTAGAAGTACCAGCGCAGCATAACCAATCAAGAATTGGGTGAAGGGTTTCAACCTGTTTGCAAGGTGAAAGTGATTTACAACTATCTTTCCTAAGGTATGACCGGCAATGATTTTACCAAGATACAACATTGTGATGTAGCAGCCGGTAATTATCAGCGCTACAGGAATTCCCACCAGGGTAAAAAGAAGCGCCAGCGCCAGAACCGGTATCAGCAAGAAAACCGTTGCTCCCCAAAGAATTGCAGCAAAAGGCTTTTTTAACGCCGGCAAAATTAAATCATTCCAAAAACCCGGAAAAATAACGTTAAAGACAAACCAAACCGCAGTCCCCGCCAGAAACCAGAAAAGAATCATAAACCCGGAGTCTTCTTTGGCCTTTTGTCGCTCCCATTGTACATTGCCCGGTAGAACAGCACCGGGTGTTATATCGGCACGTTTAACACTGGCATACCGAACGGGCCCGTCAATGCGAGCCGATTCTTCAAAAATCAGCCGGCCAACATTGAAAAGTTTCACCCCTTTGCCTACATCACCCCTAAAATTAATTGCGGAACCCCAACCGCATACCTTTTTTTGCACCGAACCGTCTATTTCCCCGTGCGCCGTCAACATCAACAAGCTTTCCCTGACAATTCCCATTGGCCCAACAGTCAATTGCCGGCAGAGGGAACTTACATCACCATCAACCATCCCGTTGATATCAGTTGTCCCGCTTAAACTTCTCACATCCCCCTTTACGTTCCCGTTTAGTTTAACAGTGGCGCCAACCACCAGCAAGTCACCGGTAACAGTTCCGTTAATAACCACATTGGTACCAAATACATATAAGTCACCGTTCACCATTCCGTTAACCAGTACATCCTTCCCGGCCACCAGAAAGGGACCTTCGACATATTCACCCGCCGGAACTTTGATATCATATTTTGATGAATGCTCAGCCGCCTGACACGGCTGAGCATTAAAAAGCACCCACACCAGCAACATCATTATTCCCCACACCATTTTCCAACCACTGCTCTTCATTGCCAGCAACCACCTCGCCCCTTAGAAACAAAAAAAGACCGCCACTGCTCGCAAAAAACTAGAGCAGTAACGGCCTATCTGTATTTGATTCGGCCAAAAGAGATTTTTTTCTTTTAATGATCAACTTCATAACTACTATTTTCATACTTAACGTAACAAACCCCTGTAATAATGTCAATATTATTATTCAATATTGTTTAAAACAGGTCGTACAGCCTAATATCAATAATAGGTTTAACCAAAAAAGACACTAAAAAAGGCCCCTTCCAAAGGGGCCTTTTTTATGTCCCTAGGAGGGCCAGGGCAGGAAATTCCAGTACCCGAAGAAGGCAACCCCCCACAGAATTGCCAGCGAGATAATAATTGCCGGCAAGCCATAAACAATGAAGTCAGTGACTGACAGTAATTGCTCACCTGTTTCAGGATCGCGTGCCATACTGTAAGCAATGGCGTTGTTCACGGTACCCACCACCATGGCGTGTGCGTAAGAGGAACTAAAGGAACAGGCTAAGCCCACTTTCCAGAGGTGAACCCCGGCCATAGCAGCCATAGGCAGAACCACCGGTCCAATTGCTCCCACGGCGGCTCCATCACTCATAAAGTTAGTAATGAGAGTTGTAAATAAACTTACGGCAATTACGATGGCGCCTCCCTCGGTCATGCCTTGGGGCAAAAGATCCAGGAATGAGCGGGCCACCCACAGGGCGCCACCGGTACTCTTCAACGCCACCCCCATGGCACAGGCGGCAGCATAGAGGAGTACCACATCGATGGGTACACGATCCTGCATTTCCTTCCACGTCATCACCCGGGACAGCAACATCAGCAGGCATATTATAGCCGTTGTCCCGCCCAGGCCGTAGGAGTCACTAAAGAAAATCCATAGTAAAACAAGTAATCCAAAAAGTACAGCCATTCGCAATTCCTTGCCCCGCAGGGGACCGATTCCCTCCACATTTTCCTTCATTATCTCGGAAATATTAATATTTACCGGGATTTTGCGCCGCACGGCAAAATACAAGTACCCACCCATGGCCAGTGCCAAAATGGGAACAATGGGAAGGCCATACATCATCCACTGCCCAAAGCTAATAGGCATATTGTAACCACTAAAGTAGCCCACCATTATGGCCGAACGACCGCCCACTGCGGGGGAACCCGAGCCACCGACATTGGCCGCAAAGCATATACCCAGAAAGAGCAGGATAGCAAGATGCTTACTATGCTTAACCCCCATCTTTTTACAACCGGCTTTATATACCAAAAGTAAGACTGGGCACAGCAAAGCTACAAGAGCATGCTCGGAGAAGAACCCGGCCGCAAAGGCCAACAATACAAAAAATACCGTCACGAACCCGCCCAGGCTTTTGATGCGTCCCAATAGCAGATAACCAATGCGGCGATCCAGGCCCGTCATGGATACACCTCCAGCCACCGCCAGCACACCGGCGATAAACCAAACAGCGTCCTTTAGGTAAGCTTTACCGATATCATTCAAAGGTAATATAGTAAACAAATAAAGTATTACGCCCACTAGAATATTGGTTGCTCCCAGGGGAATGGCTTCGGTTCCCCAGCAAAGTGCCGCCGTGAATAGCAAAGCCACACATACCTTGGCTCTCTGTCCAACTTCCAACGGAGTCAGGTTTGAACCCATTAGCTTGTTATAGGAATCCGTAAAAGTATGTGTTCCCGACTTGAGCGACGCCCCCAACGGGTCCTGTTCCGTCATCAGGGCCAGCATGCTATCCGGCACCGGCATCAATACCATTGAAGTAAAGAAAATAAACAAGGCCAGTATGATAATGGGTCTTTGTCCCGGTATGCCCACCCACCAGGACCACTTGGCCAGTTCGCCGAGACCCGCCGACTGTGATGATTCCGGCACGGCTACGGAGTTATGCATATCACTCATTTAGACACCCCCTATGAAAATATGCAATTTCCAAAGATTTAAAAGGATTCATAAATAAGTTCCGGTTTGAAACATATCCCTTCCGCATCACCTCCCCGTTGGTGTATCTATGTTTTTCACTGGCTTCTCCCGCTTTTTCGGAAGAACCAAAGAATTAACATATTTAAGTCGTTTTAATTAATTTTTTTAACAACAAAAGCCGTCACCCCGCTAGGCAGGACGACGGCTTATCGTGGAATCGATTTAGCCTGAAAACTATTTATTTGTAAACACAACCAGCCGGGAATAACAAGGCTTTCATTGTGCCCGCCAGACCCTTGTTTTTTCCCTCTTGGCGTAATTCTTTTTCTTTTGCTTTTCTTGTTTAGCCTTTTCCAGGCGGTGCGTGCGTATGGCCTCACAAATTAAAACCGGCTTCCCTTCACTTACCCGCAATACCACCTCTCCCCACCCGACTTGTCGCAAAAAATTTATCAACTTTTCCTCCTGGGGTGTAATGTCCTTAATGTGCACTGCAACTCCCCCTTTGCATAAAATTTATATTTCTACAATCAATCCTTTTGACTTACGGACTATTTTATAGGCTCTAGCTTTTAAACCACAGGCCGGCACCCAAGTACGGTGCCGGCCTATCCGTTTTGGATTTAGCCTGATTATTTGGTTGTTGAAGTCCAACACACTTAGTGACTTACTTCACAATAATGATTCATGGTTAAATTACCAATCCATTTTAATAGTGTCAATACCTTTTTTACATAATTGGTTCTTTCTACTTAAAGCTGAAAGAACCATAAGCCGGTACCTAATTAATTTCCGGCACCGGCTTATCCCTTAACAGATTCAGCCTAATATTTAAAAAAACAGCCGGCATACCTCAGCCCGGACCCTTCCCCGCAGGTGTAACGGAAGGATATGCCGGCAAAGCACTAACATTGTCTTCTCGTTAATTCTGCCCCTTTTCCGGCGACATCATTCTGCTCCGCCTGAGCGTTCTCCAGCGGGCGGGAATTTATGGCTTCGTAAATGACAACGGGTTGCCCGTTTTCTATTCTGATTTTAACTTCCCCTGACCTAAGTTGCCGGAGGAACGCTAAGAGTTGTTTTTCCCTGTTACTTAAATCTATGGTTGACATCTTTCTCTTCTCCCCTTTGCTCCTAGTTTAGACACAAAAGGCCGTTACTACTCTCAACCCGTTGAAAGCAGTAACGGCCTATCGTTGTTCGATTCAGCCACATACATTCTTTTTATTTAGTGATTGACTTCACAATGATTTTTCATATTTAACTTAACAAACCCCTTCAATAATGTCAATAGTCTTTTTGCTTTTTTTATTACATTGATTAACCGGGACAAAACCTGCATCTAGCCCGCCAAATCCACTTTCAGGCTGAAGATCCCTTCTCCCTGCGCCTTAAGCGCATTAACAAATATGCCTGCCAGCGCCGGGTCAAATTGACTCCCGGCGTTTTTTTCCAACTCATGTATGGCTTCCTCCAGGGAAAGATTCCTCTTATAAGGCCGGTGTGATACCATGGCGTCAAAACTATCAGCAATATTGATAATCCTGGCGAACAGGGGTATATTTTCTCCCGCAAGGCCCTCCGGGTAACCATTGCCGTCATACCTTTCATGATGGTACAATATGGCAGGCAGTATTTTATTAAAACCCTGGAATGACCTTAATATGTTTATACCCCACCACGGGTGCTGACGGATATTATCCATTTCTTCGTCATTCAAAGGCCCTTCTTTAATCAATATTTCTCCCGGCACTTCCAGTTTTCCGATATCATGCAGAAAACCCGCCAGCTTGACAGCCTTAACTTGTTCCGGCTGCATTTTAAGCTCAGTGGCAATAATAGCGGCATATTCAGCTACTTTCTCACAATGGGCGAATGTATAGCGATCCTTACCGTTAACCATCATTAGAAGAGCCTTTAATGTCAGCATTATATCATTTTCCGACCCGTTCAGCTCTTGTTGAAACTTTTCAATGGACGAGAAAAAAAACTGAACCCGGTTTTTATTATTTCTTTTGGCATGATACATAGCTTCATCAGCCATTTTCACCAGCTCATGCACGCTGCCGCCGTGCTGTGGATACATGGCAATGCCCAGACTGGCAGTGAGGCATCCTCCGGGCATCTCCCCGGTATTTGCAAAGGAATATTCGCTTATTCTGCGGCGCAAACGCTCGCCGATTTGCTCGGCGACCTCCATGGACGCACCCGGCAGGATGATGCCGAATTCATCTCCCCCGTAGCGGCCCACGGTATCTCCGGGGCGAACGGATTTAAGGAGCAAGCGGCTAAATTCTTTCAATAATTCATCACCGGCAGGGTGCCCGAAGCGATCATTATAAAACTTAAAATTATCTATGTCCAAAAGTATAAATGCCAAGGGCTTTCTTTGTTCCGCACACCATTTTAACTCATTTTTCAATGTCTTGTGTAGGTGTCCGTGGTTGTACAAGTTTGTAAGCCCGTCACGCATGGTCAGGTCGTACAGCCTTTGCTCTATTACCTTGCGCACGGTTATATCCCTGGCGACCAGCAGTGCACCGGACGTGGAGCCGTCGGCATAGGGCAGGGTATCCACCGTAAGCACCATTTCCCACCCGTCGGGGGCTGTATAAAATATCTCCCGGTTGCAGCTGCCTTCACCGTATTTTAATACATTATCCAGGGACACATGCAGCCCCACGGTATTGTGAGACGCTCGCCCGGTAAAGACCTGCCGGTAATTCCTGCCTAAAACGGCCTTCCGGTCAATTTGAAATATTTCCTCGGCCACCCGGTTGAATACAGTTATCGTTCCGTAACAGTCGGTGGTAATCACTGCATTCTTGGTGGTGGCAACCACACCACGAAACACTTTATACTCCTCGGCAAATTTGACCCCCATTAAAATGCTGAACATGAATCCCACCATTATTCCCGTCACCGTCAAAAAAACACCCGTGGCATCTGCGGCGGGCCGGTGCCACCAGTGAACTGCAAGCCCGCCCATACAAAAGGAACCAAACAAAACAATCACATAAGCACACAAAAAACTATTTTCGCTGCGGAACGGCAATGTTACCGCCCCCGCAACTGAATCTTAAAATAATTTCCTACCAGGGTATTTATTTTCTCTATTTCACTGCTTAGCATCAGGAATTCAGCGGGATATTTATCCTTCAATAACAATTGGGCAATACCGCTAATTACAGTAAGGGAGTTTAAAATCTCCTCACCTGTTGCATTGTCACGGGCTACAACATTACTACGGTTCTTATTCTTCATATCCCTCCCCCTATTCTATCTCTGCCGCATTTCCCAACCCGGGTTAAGCAGACACTTTAAACATCTCCACCGCCTGCTGCAGTTCCGCGGCAATGTCGGCCAGTTCCTGGGCGGCACTGGATACTTCCTGCACCGCGGATGTTATTTGCTGAGTGGAGGCCGAAAGCTGCTGCGTCCCTTCGCTTACCTGAGCGGCCCCGGCGGTTATTTCTTTTATCATTTCCGTATTCTTTCCTATGGCCGCCACTATTTTATCCAGGGCGGTCCCTGCAGTGCCCGCCAGCTGCACTCCTTCTTCCACTTCGGCGGAACCTTTGTCCATGGCCGCCACCGCTTCACCCACTCCGCTTTGTATTTGGCTTATCAGTTGCGTTATTTCACCGGCGGCCTGGGCGGATTGTTCCGCCAACTTTCTCACTTCCTCGGCCACTACGGCAAAGCCCCGGCCGTGTTCCCCCGCCCTGGCTGCTTCAATGGCGGCATTCAGTGCCAATAGATTTGTTTGATCCGCTATATCGGTGATGGTATTGATGATGCGGCCGATCCGTTCCGAGTGGTGGCCCAGCTGGTTTACGGTTTGGGACATGGCACCGGTGTTATCGGCTATGGAGTTGATTTTTTCCAGCGCTTGTTGTACCGCCCGGCCGCCTTCTTCCGCCACCTCCCGCATTTCTTTGGAATCGGCTTCCGCCGAGCGGGCATTTTCCGCGCTTTGTTCGGACGTTGCGGCCACTTCGTTGGAGGTGCTGGCTATTTCTTCCACCGTGGCATTGACCTCCTGTCCGGAGGCGGCCAGTTCCTGGCTGTGGGATGTTACTTTTTCACAGATTTCCTTCACCTTGTCTATGATATTGCGCAAGCCGGCGGTCATTTGATTAAATGCCCCGGCCAATTCTCCTATCTCATCCCTGGTACGCACATCCACATCCCGGGTCAAATCCCCTTGGGCCACTTGCTGTACATTTTCCAACAGCCGACTGATGGGGGCTGTCAGCTGCCTGGCCAGCACATAGGAAAGCAACAGGGCCAGAGCTACAACCACCAGGCCGGTGAGTAATATATAATTACGCATGTCATATACAGGAGCCAGGAAGTCATCCACCGGAGAGGTGATGGCCACGGACCAGCCCTTGCCTTCATATTTACCCCAGCCGTCAAGGGGTACGTAGGCCACGTATTTGTCAACGCCCTCATATATATACCTGCCAAAGCCGCTTTTGCCCTTTATCATTTCGGCACCGGCAACCTTCAGCCCCTCAATGCCCATTTCCATGATGTTTTCCGTTAAAACTTTTTCCCTTTGGGGATGGGCCATCAGCACCCCCTGCTCATTAACCATATAGGCATAACCGCTCTTATCTTGCTCACTTTGCATGGCCGCAAAATCATCCACCATGGCCCAGATGGTGTTTTCCAACACCAGCCGGGTGGTGAGTACTCCGATGGTGCCGCCGTTTTCCCCCGGCACGGGACAGGCAAAGCTTAAAACAGGTTTTTGCAGGTCGGTGGAAATGCGGACATCAGATATATATAAACCCTTGATTCCTTCCTGGAACCATTCTTTTTTATCTTTCATTTCTCCCACATTTCCGTCGCTGTCCGCTATTTGCAGACCCTTGCTGTCCGTTAGGGAGATGGAGGCATAATCTTCATAATCCTGTTTGAATCTTTTCAATACCGCAGATTTTTCGGCTCCGGAGGCCTCCTCGTCCATTAGGACAGGGTGCCTGGCCATTATCAAGCAATCCCTGCTGCGCTCGTAGATATATTTATCGATCATATCGGAATAAATCTCGGCATCGGTGAGCAGCCTTTCCCGGGTATATTGAACCAGCATGTTGCTGGATTTATTGTATGATAAGTAACCAAGTATAATTGCAGTAAGAATGACTAAAATTGTAATACTGAGCACCAGTTTAGTTTTAATCCGTATTTTCATAATTACCGGCACCGCCTTTAACCATGGTGCCTTTTTCACCACCCTTTCCGGGAACCACTTTATTTCACCACACATTACCGATGACTTTTCCTATTCCCCTGTCTTATAAGCATAATAGGCCGCCATACCTTTATAGGGTGAAAGCTACAGCGACCTATCCGTGATGGATTTAGTCGAACTCTATCTGTTGACATACAGGTATACCCGGCCTTATTTAACTAACACAACGGGGCATGAAGCCAATTGTAACACCTTATGGCTGACGCTACCCAGGAATACTTCTTTAATGGCACTTAGACCGCGAGTACCCATTATAATCATATCGACATTATTCTTGCGTGCATAGGCAGCAATCTCTTCTGCAGGATTGCCATAACTATAGTCATACCATACCTTTAACCCATTCCTTTTAAAGTACGACGAAGCTTTATTCAGATTTGTCTGGCGTAACTCTTCAAATACTTCCTTGATATGCCTGGACTTTTCACTCATATCAGATGCTATCCAGTATAAATCCCTTTCCAGGAATTGCAGCGGCACTCGATCCACGGTAAAAATAATTGTCGTTATCTCAGGTTTTATCTTTACCAGTTCTGCGGTAAATTGAGCTGCCCTCAATGAGGATTCTGACCCGTCTGTGGGAACAAGAATTTTCTCAACCAAGTTTACACACCTCCAAAGTTTTTGGTTATGCAGTATGTAATATCGTCAAAAAAAAGACCGTTACAACGCTCCATGTATTACTTAACATGGTACGGTATAACAGCCTATCGTAATTCGATTCGGCCAACTGAATATTTAGGTTAAGAGAATTTCTGCCACTTCTTCCAAGGGCTTTACCACCAAATCTTTAGAACTCTTTTTTGCCCCGTTGGATTTTTCTTCTAATCTTACCGTCCTTATTGCTTCGTAAATTAACACAGGTTGCCCATTCTCAACTCTGAGTCTCACCTCACCCCAACCCATTTGTCGCAGAAAAAGAATCAATTTCCTTTCCCGGTTTGTAAGGTTGGAGATTCCCTTTACATCCATAACCTCACCTCTTTCCATATTTTCGTTGACCAGTTGGTTATTCTAGCTATCGATTAATTACTGTGATTGTTTTTACGTTCACAAAAGATGGTTTTGCTAGATGCTACAACACGCAATTGTAATTAGTTTCATCAAAACTAGCAAATGAAACTAATTGTGTCAAGCAAAAAACGAGTTTTTTTCAAATTCAGAATCTTTGTATTTTTCTCAAAGTATCTTCCGCCTACGACTCCAAGCCTCTGGTCATTTTCTTAACAGTCGCCCGGAGATCGGCCATGCGAAAGGGTTTTATTATATAGCCCGTCGCGTCTTCGGACAAAGCCTCATAAGCCACATCCATACTTCCGTGTCCTGTAATTAAGATTATAGACACCTCTGGATCCATTTGTCGCATCTTTTTTATAACTTCTATCCCGTCCAAATCCGGCATTTTTAAATCCACCAGAACCACGGCGACATCTTCATTGGAAAACTTTTCCAAACCTTCCTTGCCACCGTGGGCGGTAACAGATGCAAAGCCCTCCATTTCCATAGCCTTGGCAACAGCCCAACACATTTCCGGCTCATCATCAATAATGAGAATTTTGGGTTTCAAAGTTCCCCTCTCCTTTCTTAAACGGTAGATAGACTGTCATTTTTGTGCCTTTACCTGGGGTACTACGGGCGACAATTTCCCCACCGTGAATTCTGACAACCTGATTACTTATAGCCAGGCCCAATCCGCATCCACCATCTTTAGTAGTATAAAATGGTTCAAAAATGTGAACTAAATCTTCTTCAGGAATTCCCTTACCGGTATCCTCTACAACTACAATTATATCATTTTCCTCAGTACGCGAAACAAGTATTATGGAACCACCGTAAGGCATTGCTTGAATGGCATTAATTATCAGGTTCAAGAATACTTGTTGCAATTTCTCGGCGCTGCCTACAATCTTGGGCATGTTTTCATCCATTTTGATCAAAAGATTAACATTATTCTTTTGCAGTAACGGTTTCGCAAAATCCACAACGTTATGCAACAATTCATTTATATCCAGGGTTTCCAGCACACCGTCATCAGGACGACCAAAATCAAGCAACTCATTAACCGTATTACTTTGGCGATCCACCTGTTTTTTAATCCGCTCCGCGTAATCTTTAATTCCATTGCAGTCTTTCAAATCCTCTTCCATTACTTCCACCGTTGCCATCAGCACCCCCAGCGGGTTGCGTAATTCATGTGCAATTCCCGTTACCAACCTGCCCAGTGCGGCCAAAAAATCGTTTTGCCTGAGCTTTTCCCTCAGTTCCTGTCGCTCAGCCAAACCCTCACCCATTTTATTAATAGCCTTGGTTATCTGCCCCATTTCCCCGGGCAGGGGTTGCATCCGGTAATTTATATCCTGTTCTAGTTTTTCCAATCCCTCTTTTATAGCATTAATATAACGTGTAAGGTTAAGGACGACTGCTAAAACACCTAATAAACTAAAACAAAAAATCACCAAGGTGGTATAACGTGTTACCTTTCTGAAATGATAACTTTTAGCAAAGATGGGATGCATCATTTGCTCAGCCCAAACCACTGCCACAATTTCACCGTTTACTCTGACCGGACGTAAACACTCTAAAAATTCATCGTCCCAGGTTCTCCCTACTCTAACGATTTTATCTCCGGTGGCAATAACAGACTGAATTCCCGTCGACACTTCCTGTGATATTCGTCTTTCCCGTTCAATTTGCTCTTGTTTTGTTAATTTTCTATATTCATGTAAAAACCCCTCAATATACATTTCCTCATTCTCTATCACATAGAGGCCCAACCGGACACCCTCATTCTCATGAAGCAAAAAGCCGGCCTTTATGGTAAAGGAATTAACCAATTGCTGCGGTGATTTGACATTACTCTTTTCCAATTCGTAGGCCACTTCGTTTATTATTTCATTTAAATATTTTTCTCTGTTTTCAAGCACCACTTCATCGCTTCTAGTGGCATAGCAGATATCATATAGCATTACTAATACAGGTACTATTAAAATGAATGCAAGGATGACCAAAATTTGAAACCGCAAGCCTCTCCGACTTACCATTTTCATTATAGATTTCTCCCTCTTATAAGGCAATTGCTAGGAATAGTTCGGGATTGGGAAAGAATTCACATGCTCATTTCTAAATAAATATTTGCCGGAACCGGCGAAATTCTCAAACCGGTCCGGCGAGTTCCCCACTTTTAATCACAAACCATTATTTAACCAAAAGAACCGGGCAGGGTGACAGGTGCAATACTTTGTGACTGACACTGCCCAAAAACATCTCACCAATATTGCTTACCCCGCGAGTACCCATAACAATTAAATTAATGTCATTTTTCCGGGCGTACTCGCAAATCTGTTCGGCAGGATTTCCCGAACTATGATCGCATTTCACATTAATTCCTTTCTCTTTAAAGACGGCGGCCGTATTTTCAAGAATCTTATTTCTTTCCTCGGCAAACATCTCTTCAATATGCTTCCCCTGAACACCCTTGTCGCCTGCCACCCAATAAAGGTGCCTTTCCACAAACTTGTTGGGTACGCTGTCCACAATGAAGACTGTTACCTCAGCATTGGAATTCAGCTTTGCCAACTCCGAAGCAGTTTCAGCTGCTCTCAATGACTGCTCCGAACCGTCCGTAGGCACTAAAATTCGATCTGTAATCAATAAAATCCCCCCAAATTACCTACCTTCGTACTATAATTATCATTTATAATAACTTATTTTGGGGCTCAGGTAAATACCCTTATTTTAATGACTACACTTGGGTAAGCCAATATCATTCCCTTCCCTTGCACTTTGGCTCTCCCCTAAAATTGCCTGGGACAGGTAGCTTTTTCCCGGGTCAATTTTAACCAACTCTTGTATCAGGTCAATTACCGAGAGTGTTCCAGCAACACGATCAGCATCCAGCACCAGTACCGTGCTAACCCTGTTTTCGATCATCACATGAGCAGCTTTCATTAAAGTGTCATTAATATCGACAACTACCGGGCTTCTCATAAAATCCTTTACCCTGCCGGATACAATGCCGCACCATTGTTCGGTAAACAGTCCCTCCCAAAAGACCTCCATTTTTATACGGCCTTTTGTATATGGTGGCTCCAGGACACTTAGCAGATCTGCCCTGCTCACTGTCCCTATTATTTGAAAACCATCCATTACCAGTGCCAATGGATCGGGATTATCACCTTCCACTGTTTTTGCTAAAACTGCAGCAAGGGTCTTCAGATCGTCCTCGGGCCCTACTTTACACAACGGCAACGTACCAACTAAGTCCCGCACCCTTTTTTCCCTCGACATAAAAACCCCTCCCAGAAAACTGGTTATGATCCTTTGCCCCCATCCAGTATTAGTTCTTCAAACACCCTTGACATTTCCAATACGCCAATAACATTCTGCTGATCCAAAACCGCCAACGCCGGTGTCTTTGTCTTATTGAAGCAGTGCACCGCCCGCATCAAACTACTGTCAGCTTGCACACCCACCATCTTAATAGGTACAAAAATATCGAGCACTTTTGTTGACATTAACTCTTGGATACGTTCAGTCCAAAGACCGGTCCAAAAAACCGGTACGGACCACTGACTGATATGGAAGGCCTCCGGTTCCAATGTTTCAAATATGCTTCTTACTGTTACCAGGCCCACAGGTTTTCCACCGTCCACGGCAACGGCGGTATTGCAGAAACGGTTGGCTTTCCGAAACTCGTACAACCGGGTCATCATTTCAGATACGTTATCATTTAGCTCTACCCATGGCACCTCACCCAGCGGCAACATTAAATCCTTTACTTTTTTCCCATTACCATCACCTTTCACACCAGATGACGTAGCTGACCCACCGGTAAAACGGCAAACAGATTATACACCCATATTCAATCCGAAAACTGGTCTTAGGATTATATGACGCAACATTCATGCCAACAAAGGAAATGCAGCACCACACGGTTTTCCCGGCCATAGCTACCATCACCTGTTGCATTTGCTACATTTTAAAACTATCCCGTGTATCAAAAAATGCAACCTGAACAATTATTAACAATTTTTCGATATCGCAGGGAGGTGCACACAAAAATGACACTCCCTTGCCTGCTGTCTACATTATAGACGAATAATTTTATCTAAAAATAAAAAACAGTTAGCTACCATTCCTATGAATATCCCCAATGCCTTTAAAAATAGTGCTCGCATACTCGAGTAGCTAATTGTCACAATTTTTTGCTTTATGGCATAGATGTTGCAAGTTTTAACATTTTCAAGGTAGATAAAGAAAAAGAAAAAGCCCGGTATGCTTAAACACACCGGACTAACTTCAAAACACAAAGGGGTACATCAAACTTAATTGCCAGTTTCAACTGATTTACTTTCTACTTGCCTGGCAAAGGATGGATTAAATTTTAAATTCTCTTGATACTTCTTTTTAACATTGGTTAACACAATGGTTACCGGTCTATATGCCAAGTGCGACCATTTAGCAAAGGGCACCTCAAAGACCAGCATAGGAACTGCAACCATGATGTGCAAGGCATAAATTACGTAAGTTGCAAGGGGAAGACCGTCCACACCGATGGACCGGAATACATTTATCAAAATACCGGTAAGCGCTGTTAGCCACAAAAGAATGAGGAAGCACCAGTCTGTTGAGTGAGTATGCTTATAGGCCGGTCTATTCTTGCGAAGTCTACCGATCATGGCATAAGTTGTACCGTATAGCAGACCAAAGGTAGCATAATAACCAATAAGGTTATACGGGTGAATTATAGGTCGAACCTCGTCAGTTTGGAAAGCAGGTAACAAACCACCTAAACCGCTGAGGAGCACCACTACCATAAAGAAAACTGAGCAATACGAAGTCATAATTAATAAATGAATAAACCACTGTCGTTGGTCATAGCACTTGGAAAACCTCTTTTGAGTAATAAACTGAACAATTAATTCCTTAACTTCGCCCAAATACATACTTAGGGGAATTTTATTAATTAGGTCTCCCATTTGGAACTTTGCCATTCGATAGACGTTACTCAGCAAAAGTGCTGACAAAATAGCAGCCATTGTTAAATCAAGATATTCTATGACATGCGTGCTGACAAATGTGCTCAGCCTAGCCTTTTCCATGTCGGGACTATCATTGGCGAAAAGCAGGAAGCCTAACCCGATTAAAAGGGCAAAGCCGACAATGGAGAATATCTCAAACTTCTCAGATGTGTAAAAGCGTTTTGAGAATCCGGTCCAATCGTACTGCGCTGTGAGATATCTTCGGAGACCCATCATTGTTTCTCCGGGTTCAGCACCCCTGGGGCAAAAGTCTGAACACTCACCACAGTAATAACACAGCCAAGGTTCCGGGCTAGCAGTAAGCTTATCCTTAAGCCCCATTTGAGTCAGTCTTACCATTTTTCTCGGAAAGGACTCTTCACTGGTGGCCAAAGGGCAAACTGCAGAGCATAGACCGCATTGCATACATTTGTCCGCATCCTTAATTCCGTATTTTTTGACCTCATTTTTAAGGTTAGGGTCCAACCGTGTAGCCATCTTTTGCCTCCTTTCAACACAACCGTTCTTATAAATAATGAAACCTGGTTTACACATTTCAGTAGACTTACAATTAATTACTCAAGTGGAGGCTTTTTCTCTAATATCTCCAACACATCCAATTACATGTTCTCTCTGTTTATTGCTTCAAGATCTGGACGGCTAAAAAAGCCGTCCCTTTTTTTGTTTAAATTGAGAGTTGATGGGCATCGTTATAACACGGGCCCATCATCTCTCATTCATTGATAATGTTGACTGGCCTATTGGAAATCCTTCATGGGGTTAGGTCCTAGTTCATCAAGTTCCTCGGCAAAATCGTCCAACATTTGAGGAATCTTATCGTAATCCATTATCGTAACCTGAGCCATACGCACACGCTCGGACTCCAGTCCTAACCGGTCCAGCGTCTCAGATACCTTACCCAAACGGTATTCAGCCAGTTCACTACCCTTCATAAAGTGGCACTGGTAATCGTCACCGTGCTTACATCCAAGCAGGAACACGCCGTCAAAACCACTGGACATAGCATCGTTTACCCAAATAAGGTTCAGCGAACCGAGACACCTGAGGGGGATAATCCTTACCCAAGCATTGTAATTCAGCCTGTTAATACCGGCCATATCCAAAGCCGGAATAGCATCGTTTTCACAGGCAAAGATTAGAATCCTGGGCTTCTCTTCGTCCTCTTCAGGAACCTCAATGGCTTTGATCATGTTACCAACCATGGGTACGTTGTAGTTCTTGAAGGAAATGATCCTTTCCGGACAAGCACCCATGCAGGTACCACACCTTCTGCACCTTGTGGGGTTCGGCAGAGGATTGGCTTTCTCATCTTCGTTAATTGCACCGAAGGGACACTCTTCAGTACAACGTTTACACTGAGTACAACGGTTCATGTAGAATTCAGGATAAGACATATCCCCGGACCTGGGATGTACAGCCTTTCCTTCATAGGTTGCTTCTACACACTGAATAGCTTTCAATGCAGCACCCGTTGCGTCTTCTACAGTGGTCACCAAATCCATAGGTGCCCTGACGGCACCGGCGGCATAAATACCGGTTCTGCGTGTCTCATACGGGAAGCAAATATAGTGAGAATCAGGGAACCCGTACTTGAGTATCGGCAGTTCCGGGCCTTGCCTGTATTCCAAGTTCAGCAAGTCAGCCTTGATTACAGGAGGTTGAGTAGGCTGTTCTTCATCACCGTTATCCTCTTCCTCATCAACAGGCTCTTGAACCAATTCACCCAAGGCGGTGGTGGGAACCATACCGTTAGCTAATACAATCAAATCGAACTCATCTGCTTCGGTCTTTTCGCCCATAAGGACATCATCCAATGTAACGGTCAGCTTACCGTCACTTTCGGCCACTTCATCAATCTGATCATATTTCACAAAGATTACGCCATTTTCCTGGGCACTCTTATAGAAATGTTCATATTGACCGGTGGAACGAATGTCTCTATAGAAGACATATGCAATACCTTCGGGATTTATTTCCTTAAAGGTAATAGACTGCTTCATGGACTCAACACAGCATGCTGCGGAACAGTACGGAAGGTGCTCTTCATCTCTTGATCCCGCACACTGAATAAAGCCAATTTTCTCGACACCCTTTAGCTGGCCGTTAGCTGCCATTTCTTCGAACATGGCCTGGGTAATAACCTTGTCTGATTTACCGTATCCAAGGTGCCCCAGCTTGTCAGCTTCATAGGGCTTGGCACCGGTGGCCAAAACAATGGAACCGACTCTCTCGGTAACTTCCTTGCCACCCTGATTGATGGTAACATCAAACATACCGGGACCGTTGGCAGTTTTTTCAACTTTGGAACCGGTATATACAGTGATGTTTTGATTTTCTTCAACCTGCTTAATTAATTCCGGTATACAGTTATCCTGCAATTCTTTGAAAGAACCCTTGATGGGAGCCATTTTATACAGCTTGGCAGCCCATCCGCCCAGTGATGCTTCCTTTTCAACCAGCAGAGTCTTGTACCCGGCATTGGCTGCTTCCAAGGCCGCGGTCATACCGGTTAAGCCGCCGCCCACCACCATGATGGTCTTAACTAGCTCTTCACCTTCAGGTGAATAAGGCTCAGGCATATCCATACGGGCTAATTTTGCCATGCCCATGCGGACATAGTCTTCGGCCATCATTTGTGTATCTTCTTCACCGGCAGGTTGTGTCCAAACAACCTGCTCCCTCAAACTAACCCTATCAACAAGAACTTCCGGTCCAAAATTAAATACATCATAGTTAACCCGGGAGGAACAGCCGGCAATTACCACAGCGTTAACTTCACCGGACTCAATATCCTGCTTGATTAACTGGACCCCTTCTTCTCCACACAAAAATTCGTGGTTCTTACAGCAAGCAGGCGAATCTTCCTGACCGGCCTTAGTAAGGGCATCGATATCTAAAGCTTCACCAATTCCACAACCGGTGCAAATATAAAGTCCAATTTTTTTATCCATTATTCTGCCCCCTCACCGTGGATTGAATAGCTTTAAGTGTCGCTGCTGTTGCATCCTGCACACATGCCGCAACGTCCATGGGACGCTTAACACAACCGGCAGCATAGATTCCAGGCACCTGAGGGTCAGAGGCAATAAACCCGTCTTCATCATAGGATACGCCGGCGGGAACCTTGAACTCCCTGGTGGCGGGGGCCATGCCTGTGGCCAGAACTACCAAGTCATATTTCTCATCCGTTATTTTTCCTGCTACTTGATCTTCAGCATGGACAATCAATTGCTTGGTTTGCGGATCTTCTTTAATATCCCCGGCCTTACCTTTAATAAGGTTCAAGCCGACTTCATCTTGTACCCTTGTATAGAAATCTTCAAACTTACCACGGGCCCTGATATCAATAAAATATACAGATATCTTGGCATCGGGATATTGCTCCCGCACATACGTTGCTTGCTTTAGCGAAGCAAGGCAACACACGGAAGAACAGCAGTTCAGATGGTTCTCATCCCTTGAGCCTGCACACTGAATAAAGGCTATGCTGTTAATCTCCTTACCGTCGGAGGGACGAACGATCTTCCCTGCAGTGGGACCGCTGGGAGCGGCCAAGCGCTCCAGCATAACGTTGGTAATAACGTTTTCTGATTGTCCGAAACCGTAATAGCTGATTTTCTTTGCGTCATAGGGATCCCAACCTGCAGCCCATATAACGGCACCCACATTAAATGTGGTTGTCTTGGCTTCCATCTTCAAATCAATGGCACCATAAGGGCAGGCTTCTGCACACTTACCACATTCGCTTCCCTGGCAAGCTTCGCTATCAATAGCAAACCGCATGGGGAAAGCAAACTGGTGGGGCAAATAAATAGCCTTTGTTTTGCTCATCCCGTAGTCAAAGGCACAATCTCTTTCCGCGGGGCATACTTCTGCACACTTATTACATCCGGTACAGTTTTCGTTAACATATCTCGGACTGGTTTTGACGGTAACGTCAAAATTTCCAGCCTCACCGGAAATGTTCTCAACTACCGAATCAGTGATAAATCTAACCTTGGGATTATTCTTTATCCTTTGGAAGTTAATTTCCAGACCACAGTTGGGAGGACAAAGTTTGGGGAAATACTGGTTTAATTGTGCTACTCTACCACCTAAGTAGGGGTTTTTCTCTACTAAGAAAACTTCGTAGCCTACTTCAGCAGCCTCAACAGCAGCAGTTAGCCCACTAATTCCCCCACCAACAACCAATATACTCTTATTTGCCAATTCTATCACCTACATTTCAATGTCTTTGAGTGTTGCTGTTAACCGGGAAGGCTTTCAAAAAGGCTAACTCAAAATCCCGAATAAATTTTACGTAAAAATTGAGACAGTTTAAATATAATGCCAAAAATCAAAAAGCCCAGGCTGACCAGCAGGACCTGGAATAAACGGCTTACCGATACAAAGTTTTCATCCAGTTCCCACCAAATTACAACCAATGCCTGCCAGCCGACCCATGTTAAACATGGGCCCGTGGCCACAACGGCCACGGGCCCTATTTCGCTGTATAATCAACTATACTACTTCAACAGGTCAATAACGGGCCGCTCGATGATTTCCCACTCTTGAGTGTTGGGATCCCACTTAATGTTTACAAACTTCTTCCAGTTCTCTTCATCGAGGGTGGGGTAGTCAGCCCTGAAGTAATAACCGGGCCACCTGGTTTCCTTACGGGCCATGATGGTACGGGTGTGAGACTCGGCCTGCCACATTCTGTGGATGTTCTCCCAGCACCTCATGAGCTCGTGCAGGTTACGTGCAGCCAACTTCTCAGAGTCTTCTTTCAGCCACTGCAGAAGTTCCATAGCCCTGTTCAACTTGGCTTCGTTGGTGGTGAAGTTAGCGGATACGCCACCGACATACTCGTCCATAGCCTTCTGAATCCGGAACATGAACATCTTCGGTAAGATGTAGTTCGGGTTCACTTCGGGATCTGTGGTGAAGTCCTTGTGCTCTTCGAACAGCTCCATGGGTCTGTAGGTAAGCTTCTTCAGCTCTTCTACTTTAGCCATATCCACATTGGGCTGCTCGTTGTTCTCAACGATGTAGCGAATAGCTGACTTGGCAGCGATACGACCTTCGGTGCAGGAACCGGAGGAGAACTTGTGAGCGGAAGCACCGGATGCGTCACCGGCTGCAAACAGCCCCTTTACGGTGGTCATGTTGCAGTAGCCCCACTGATACTCTTCCGGAGCAATATCTTCCGGACCGGATACCCAGGCACCGGTAGCACCGGAGTGTGAACCGATGAAGTACGGCTCAGCTGCTGCAATCTCAGAGGACTTCTTCTCGGGCTCAGTGTTGGTAGCTGCCCACAACAGGGCCTGTGCAATTGTCATGTCGAGGAAGTCTTCCCAAGCTTCAGCTTCCAGTTCCTTCATCTTCTTCTTGAAGGCCTTGGGATCATCTTTATAAGCTTCAGCCAAGTTGGCGATAGCTTCTTCAGTCCTCATAAACAGGGGACCTTTACCTTCAAACTCATCCAGCATACCTAACCAGTTACGCAGGTTAGCGGGAATGGGCTTAACTTGGCCGTAGGGGCCCCACTTCTTGAGCTCTTCTTTACGCTCTACCATGTACTCGCCGCCGAATGCGTTGGTTGCTCTGGACTTGAAGAGCAGGAACCATGCACCAACCGGGCCGTAGGCATCCTTAAAGCGAACAGGGATGAACCTAACTTCCTGACAGGTCATCTCAGCGCCGGCCTTCATGGTGAAGTAAGCACTGGAACCTGTGCTGAACGGAGGATACCAGGAACGTCCAAGACCTTCACCAGTGGAACGGGGCTTAAATACGCCGACTGCACCGCCCATGCAGGTGATAACAGCCTTAGCTTTGAATACATAGAACTTCTCTTCACGAACGCTGAAGCCAACGGCACCGGCGATTCTGTCGCCGTCCAACAGAGGCTCTATGATGAATACGCGCTCGTAAATGTTATCCATACCAAGGGCATTCTTAGCAGCTTCAGCAACGATAACCTTGTAGGATTCACCGTTGATCATGATCTGCCAGCGACCTTCGTTTACATACTCACCGTTCTCATCCTTCCAAATGGGAAGACCCCACTTTTCAAACAGGTGAACGGTACCGTCAACGTGACGGGCAATGTTGTAAACCAAGTCATCACGGGCAATACCCATCATGTCTTGCTTAACATAGTCAACATACTGCTCAGGAGTGTTCTTGCCTTTGCCTACTCCGAGGTATTGGTTAATAGCGGAAAGACCCATGGCAACAGCACCACTGCGGTCCATGGATGCCTTGTCAACGAGGGTTACCTTCAGGCCGTGCTTCTTGGCCCAGTAAGATGCTTCAACAGCGGCACCACATGCGGACATGCCGCCACCGACTAGCAAAAGATCAGTTGTAACTTCTACGGTTTCAACATTCAATGGCATAGGATTTAACCTCCTCCGTGGTCATTATTTTGCTTTTTAAACCTCTCAAGATTTACTTCTTGGGAGTGGGAATTTCATCCATCAAAAGTGATGCGGGCTCGGTGAACAGAGCAGGGCTGTTCAGGTCGTCTTGGTCAGCAGGGAATCCGCCAGACGGCTCAGCAGTACCTTCTTCAGTGGTACGGATGGGGAACTTGAACCGCTTGATCATACCATTACGGAACCGAACGGTCCACATAATGTTGTCCGAGCCTCTCAGAGGAGTACAGGTAGCACCCATGGGCACGAAATCAGCGTAGCCGCGCAGGTCCATTGCTTGCTGCGGGCAAGCCTTAGCACAGCAGAGGCACTCCCAGCAATATTCAGGGTGACGGTTGTAAGCCTTCATTTTCTCCTTGTCCAACACCATCAGGTCGTTGGGGCAGGCATGCATGCAAGCAGTCTTATCTTGACCCTTGCAGCCATCACACTTTTCAGTCATTACAAAAGTTGGCATAATTAACTAACCTCCTGTTCCCTTTTTTAGGAATTGATAGGATTTGAGTGGCTAATTGGTGAGCATACTGGTGAATTATTTTATCACCAAGTTTTCCAAAACCACCCCCTCCAAAAAATCTTAACAGTGCACGGCTGCCGTAGAGAGTAATCACCGGAAAGCACTTGGCAGCCTTCATGCACATTTTTTGAGAAATTACTTTACTGCAAGCTTTTGGCCTCTCTTTGTCACCTGGCTGACATTTCTCCACCTTTGGATTTGATAAAATAAACTTGAATTTAGGAGCTTCGTGGAGAAACTTAATAATAATTAGCAATTAAAAGACCAGTTTGTATCCTCTTGCACAAGCCCCGGTTAATGACTTCGACACTGACCAAGTCAAATCCTTCTTGCTATAAAAATTTTTATTCAAACTGGATGCCACCCTGCCCCCAGGGGGCACCCAGTGTTTAATGCAATTACTTCTTGGTGGTGGGAATATCTTCGTAAGCGCCCTTCTTAATTTCAACCTTTTCGGCAGTCTTATAGTATTCTTTCAGTATTTCAATAACTTCCGGACGGCCGAACTCATTGGGAATTTCCTCTCCGTCTTGCATCATGCGACGGAACTTGGTACCACTGAGAACACAACGATCCTCTGCATCGTGCGGGCAAGTACGCAGGCTGGCCATACTCTCACACTTGTAGCAATAGAACGTCCAGGCAATCTTCATGGGCTTGAGCTCGAGAGCGCCGTCCCAAAGCTCGTTGAATATTTCTTGAGCGTCAAAGGGGCCATAGTAATCGCCCACACCGGCATGGTCACGGCCAACGATCAAGTAATTGCATCCCCAGTTCTGGCGGAATACGGCGTGCAATAAAGCTTCCCTGGGACCACCGTAACGCATTTCCATGGGGTATACACCAACAGCAATTGACTCCTCAGGGAAATAATTCTTGGCAAGCACTTCATAACACTTAACCCTGGTCTCACCTGGAATGTCTCCGGGCTTCAGTGCGCCAACAATGGCATGAATAAAGCAACCGTCAACTAAACCGCTCTCCAAAGCAAACTTACAGAGATACTCGTGTGAACGGTGCATGGGGTTACGAGTCTGGAAAGCAACAACACTGGACCAACCTTTTTCTTCAAAAAGCTTGCGTGCCTGCTCGGGATACAGATAGTAGTCAGGATACTTTTGAGGATAAACACCCTCATTAAGCACTTTAACAGGACCGCCTATATTGAACTCGCCTTGCTCCATAACCTTGGCAACACCGGGGTGCCCCTCGGCATCCAAAGTTTTGTATACTTCACGACACTCTGCCTCTTTATCATAAGTATAAATCTCTTCAACTTTCATGGTAGCATAAAGCTCATCAGAGGCCCTGTCAATCAAAGCTACTTCCATGCCTTCTTTAAGGTCGATAGCTTCTTTTTCTTCTTTGGTGATGGACAGAGTAACGGGCATGGGCCACATTGTTCCATCGGCAAGCTTTAGATCAAAAACACAACCGTTATAGTCGTCTTTCTTCATAAAGCCATCCAGCGGGGTGAAAGCACCGATACCCAACATAAGAATATCGGATGTTTCACGGGAACTCATGTACACCTTCGGCAGCCCTTCAGCTCTCTTGATTTCAGCTTCTCTTTCTGCACCATAGAGCAGCAGAGGCTTCAATTTTCCTTCTGGACCATGTGGTTTAGGTAGTGCCATTAAACTTTCCCCTCCTGTTTATTAATTATTTGCAACTTGTGTGTCGAGGAACGAGCAATTCCAAAATTGCTACTATCAGAACCCCCCTATTCCCCGCGACACTTTTTTCATTGTGAACCTTAGTACTTTTTCTCGCTTAAAACAAGCACATTTTTCAATAAACAAACATAAGCACAGTTAATACATTGCTTTAGTCATACTTATTCTACACCTGTTGCAAAACACCTTCTCCCACAAGAAAGTATTTTTTCCCACTTCTTGTGAACACAAGCACTTAGAGTTTTCATAAAAAACCGCATAAAATTAATCCTATACGGTAATAATCAATCTTTTCTTTTACTGCTTAGCTAACTACTACAAATATAGCATGAATTTCACATTCTGACAAGCACTATTATGTACAAACCTTATTATATCTCCAGCCCCTTTTAACCCGCATTGGATCAAAAGGGGCCACAGTAAAACTAAAACTTAAAACCGGAAAATTTATCAATATACTTGTCCAGCATTTCGCTGCTTCCCTTTTCAAGGTACTCCTTCATAACCTTGGGCCTCCGCAACCTCGCGCCTTCCGGCAAAACAGACAATGCCAGGTGCGTAGCCATAGGTGCAAAGGTATATTGTTCTTCAATCACTTGCTGCGGCATAATCTTTGCCTCCAGCGTTTCCAGCTTGGAAGCCATATCCTGAATCAAATCAATAGAAACTTTCTTTTTCCTTCCATTGGGAAGTCGCACTTTATCACAGTACTGAAGCTGAAAATCCACAACTTCGCTGGGCAATTGGATATCATACTTCTGCCGGTATTTTTCCGCCACAGCTCCTAACTGCCGCCTGGCTCCCAAGTTGGAGTCCTTCTCGCTCAACAGGCCAAACATACGACAGCTTAGAGGCCTTACAGGATACACCTTACAGTTGTTTGAACCATCCAAAAACGGACACTTTACGTTTATATCAACCAACTCAAGAAAAAAGTAACGTAAAGTATTCTCCATAATCTCCCGCTGGCTAGTCTTGAGATTATCCCTGACATATCTGAATAAGTTCAGGAATTCAATCAAATATCCCGGAGGCGGTACCGTACAGCAGGTTGCACACCTGTCACAAGTTGTCTCGGGCAACCGCTGGTAAACTTCATTCAATTCATCAAAAAGTCCTTCATTCTCTGCGTAGCTCAACGTCGGGTACAGCTTGGATAATGCCAGCATTAATACATCATTCCCTTCCTAGAATCATTGCTGCAACATAATTTTTTGCATTGCATGTCCCTAGCTGTAGACTATTATTATACGTTAAATCCCAAAATCCTGCCGAAAAATGCAGACACTTTTTACAAAAATAAAATAAGGTTTTGAATCAAAACCTTATTTTCCCCTTGCTGAATATATACACTTGGCTTTAGCAGACATTTTTATAAAGTTATTATAACCACCACCTACACGCTACCGGTACCCGCACTCCTTGGAGTTAAATCAAGCTTAATGACCGCAACCGTGCGAGTGATCACTACAATCATGCCCGTGCCCGTGATTACAGGCTACGGGACGGGAAACCAGTTGTCCCACGGCAAACATTTTGGCAACATCCTCTATGGCTCCCCGTGCCCCGGTAATCACCTTCATACCGAACTGCTCGAGCGCACGTTGCGCCATGGGACCAATACCACCCACTATAACTACTTCTACATCTTCATTTTTGAGAAGACCGGCAAGTCCCCCGTGATTATGAGCCAAACCTGCCGCAGATACAGTTTTACTATCTTTAATTTCGTTACCCTCAATCTCAATGATCGCAAACTCGTTACTTCTTCCAAAATGTTGATTTACATCTCTATTATCCACCGGTAATGCTATTTTCATTTCAATCACTCCTCCTTGTATTTATGGAACACTTTTCGGACATTCACTCATTATAAGTTTACTTATAATGTGAACATATGTCAACTTTAATTTGCCGAACATAAAAAGAAGTCCTGAAAGGACTCCTTAATTATTGACCACTTTTTTGTTACAAATAAACCCGCCGCTGGCGGGTCTCAAGGGGGCATATAAATACGACATTTATTATGTTTAAGAATCAGGCAACAGGCACAAACACAATATAGCCCCGCGCCTAACAAATCTCTCCCTGACCTCATCCCCATCCGGGGGTTTTTATTATGATATACACATGCTGTTATGAAGGGGGAAAGATATAAAATGTCAGTACACTCTACCGGTTAAGAAGAATATCTATTTTTAATTATACACAACCGGTAGGCTTCGGCAAACCGGCAACTTTACAGGCACCCTTTGCCGGGCCGCTGGGGAAAAGCTCATAGATCTTCTTAAGGTTGAAGCCCGTCTCTTTGCAAAGCTTCCGAATCATAGGAGCAACTTCAAACTGCTGGTAGTAATCACGAAGGTAATTGATAACTTTCCAGTGCTCTTCAGTAAGTTCTTCGATTCCTTCGTCCTTTGCAAAAGCTGCGGCAACAGATTCGTCCCACTGCTCGGGACTTACTATAAAACCGTCCTCATCAATCTCAATTTGCTGACCATTTACTTCTATGTTTGCCATTATATACTTCACCTCCACCAAATTTAGCCATGCTTTACCTTAATCCCCGCTCCATTTATTCTTTGCGCCTATTGCCGAATTAAACCCCCATACCACAACAAATTAGATGTAACAATCTTCTAATCACATCAATCCATAACATTGCCAAAAATCCAATGTCAATAATTAATTGTATATGGAGCTATGGAATTAGTCAAGCTACCGGTAACATACAATCTTTCTCTAAATTAGAAACAGACTCCCAAACTCTTGTCAAATCTCTCGTTATTATAGTTAATAGAAAAATGCATAGAATTCCTTACAGATTATTGTTTCAAATTGCCCGCTTCATATCTTACCATATGCCTTTGTTCCGCCCCGGATTCACCCAGGACATACTCGGCTATATTCACCGAGTGGTCACCGATACGCTCCAAATTGCTTAACAGATCCAAATAAACGGCCCCGGCCTCTGCAGAACACATATTGTCGTTAAGACGCTTTAAATGTGCCTTCCTAAAGTCCTTCTCCATCTTATCGATGGCAATTTCATTTTGCAACACCTGTCTGGCCAGAGCCGCATTACTTTTCTCCATGGCATTCATGGCCTGCTGCAATGTAAGATCTGTAAGATCTATCATGGATTCAAGATCGTTTAAGGCCTGTTCTGAGAACTCCACGCCGTGTTCTTCAGCATACCACGCCAATTCAAGAATATTTTCGGCATGATCGCCTATTCTTTCCAGATCGGTAACAGCCTGCAATAGAATGGAAGCCTGGTTCGATTGAGAATCATTCAAGCGGTTATAAGAAAGCTTAACCAGGTAATCAGTTATCTCTTTATCCAGTTGGTTTATTTGCTCTTCAATGGTTTTAAGACCTGCTCCTTTATCATCGGGCTTAATACCGAAGAAATAATCCATTGCACCATGGAAAAGCCCTCTGGCCAACCGTCCCATGCGCTGGGTCTCGTGCATCGCTTGTCCCAATGCCACATCCGGGTTCCCCAACACCCGTGGTTCCAAAAACTTAGATTCTCTCAGTTCTCCTTCCTTAGAGGGAACAAGGCGGGTCACCATCCAAGCCAAAAAGCCCACAAAGGGCAATTGAACCAGAGTGTTGGTAACGTTAAACACACCGTGTGTTTGAGCAATCTGCATCCTTATGTTTAAAGTCTCCCAGGTCCCCTCGAAACCCGGAAGCATTACATAAACGTAGTTTGTAAGCAGCTTAACCACTTCAGGAAATATTCCCATTATGGTCAGGGGAAGAAATATAGCTGTACCGCTCAAGTTAAATAACAAGTGAGTCATGGCGGCCCTGCGGGCTGCAACTGAAGCACCAATCGCGGCCAAAAGCGCCGTTATGGTGGTTCCTATATTATCCCCAAAAAGAATCGGAACAGCTTGCTGGTAAGTGACCAGACCCTGCGTAGCTAATTCCTGCAGAACACCAATGGTGGCACTACTACTTTGCACCACAACGGTAAACAGCGTTCCTATTGCCACTCCCAGAAGGGGATTTTCCTGTACATTGGTCATAAGGTTTAAGAAGTAATCCCACTCCCGAAGAGGCTTGAGCCCGGAACCCATAACTTCCATGCCGTAAAAGAGCATTCCAAAGCCAAACAACACTTGACCGATTAACTTTGCCTTTTCCTTCTTAATGAAAAACAGCATCACTGCCCCTATGGTCATAATGGGTAGAGCATACTCTTTTATTTCAAAACCAATTAGATAAGCAGTTAATGTTGTTCCAATATTGGCTCCCATTATAATGCCTATAGCCTGCCTGAGGTTTAACAATCCGGCATTAACCAAACCCACCGTCAAGACGGTGGTACCACTACTGCTTTGTATGAGCGCCGTTACCGTCGCGCCTGTTAAAACCCCGCGCAGGGGAGTCTTGGTACCCTTCTCCAGAAAGTAACGTAAGCGCTTTCCCGCTGCAGACTGCAATCCCTCCGACATATACTTAATCCCGAAAAGAAACAATGCCAGTCCACCAAAAAAGCTAAAAAGGATATCCTGAACAGGTAGTTGCATGGGCCACCTCCGTATATTTAGTCCCAAACGGCATTTTAACAAAAAATTTGAGGAGGGAATAATATGTTTTTATTTTCTTTACAAACTCTTAACACTTCAATGGCTGCTCAGGATACTATTAACCTTTTTGTTTACATTATCCACCTTACCCCTAACCGCCTAGGGTAACATCCTGATTCTGATACCATAACAGACCGTCATACACATGTTCCTTTCGGAAATCCGGCCACATATCATCCACAACGTAAAAGTCAGCATAAATAGTTTGAACCGGTAAGAATCCGCTCAGCCTCCGGCGACCTCCCCACCTTATTATAAGATCAATACGGAAAAGTTCTGCGGAAGCGATTGAACTCAAAAAATTACTATTGGAAGGGGAACCGTTATTCGTTTGTTTTTGCAAGTTTCCCAGATCCCATTTCCACCCATAATTTACCAAAAAATTTATTTTAATGCCACCACGCCCGAATGTCCTCCTCATGGTATAAGGAATAAGTTCTTTAGGAAACAGCGGAGAAGAAGCATCTCCCACAACCAGCAAGCAAGCATCTCTGGCGGAAAGCATTTTTACCGCTTCTACACATGCTTTTCGGAAAGCGGCGGTTTGTAAAGAAGGGCGCTTGGTATTATCCTGTGTGAAACCGTAAAACGTTAACTCCTCCACACCCAACTCGACGCAAACCTCATAAAGCATCATCCCAGACTGCAGACCGTAGGCATAACCTTTTTCTTTGGACAACCCGTTTTTTTCGGCCCATCTGCGGTTACCGTCCGGAATTACCCCTAAGTGTTTTGGAATTCGACGAAATGCATGCGCAACCATCACCGTCTCCCCCTCTACTTTTGTATTTCTAAACTATAGCCTGTCTAGCCATAGAGCATTAAATACAAAATTCTTGCATTCAAACTAGACAGACACGGTAGAGGTGTACCCACGCGCAATGCATATCTTTCCTGCTATTTTACCGACTGTTTACGCATACGCAGGGATTTTGGAGTAATTTCCACTAATTCATCATCTGCGATAAACTCCAAACATTGCTCCAAACTCAACTGCCTATGAGGAGACAACTTTGTAGAAACTTCAACGGTGGAACTACGCATATTAGTCAAATGTCTCTTCTTGCACACGTTAATGAACAAGTCCTCGGAACCCGAATTTTCACCGATTATCATTCCTTTATAAACCTGGATACCAACGCCAACAAACAGCTCGCCTCTTTCCTGAGCATTCTCAAGACCGTATGCAGTGGTTTCCCCGCCCTCAAAGGCTACCAGCGATCCCCTCAAGCGAGTTAATATTTCTCCCTGGTAGGGGGAATAGTGATGAAAGGAATGATACATAATTCCCAAACCCTTGGTATCCGTCATAAATTCCGAGCGGAAACCGAACAGACCCCGTGCCGGAACGTGAAATTCCATACGGACACTCCCGTCACCCTTCTGTTGCATATTAATAAACTTGCTTTTACGGGGTCCCAATCTCTCCATAACAATGCCAACGTACTCTTCAGAAACTTCAATCAATAATTCCTCCACAGGTTCATGCATTATACCATCGATTTCCTTTTGAACTACTTGGGGGCGGGACACCTCAAATTCGTACCCTTCCCTGCGCATGGTTTCCATAAGAATGGATAAGTGAAGCTCCCCTCGTCCTGAAACCCAAAATTTATCCGGTGATTCCAAATTATCCACCCGCAGGCTTACATCCGATTCCACTTCCTTAAAAAGTCTCTCACCCAGCTTACGGGATGTAACATAAAGCCCCTCTCGTCCCGCAAAAGGACTCTTACTTACATGAAATGTAACTGCAACCGTTGGTTCGTCGATTCGAACAAATGCCAGCGGAACGGGTTTTATGGGGTCTGCAATCGTATTCCCTACATTAATATCATCTAAGCCGGAGACCACTACAATCTCTCCCGCTGCAGCTTCGCTCACAGGTACTTTATCCAATTTACTGAACACGTATAGCCCCGTGGGTCGCTGCCGCTCAACATCCCTGTCTGGTTTGATTACAGCTATATCCTGCTTAACCCGCAGGATACCGTTGGCAACCCGCCCTACTGCCTGACGGCCCAAATAAGGGTCATAGTCAATTAAAGTCACCCCCAACTGTAAAGGGGCTTCCATGTCACCCCCGGGGGCCGGGATTTTTTCTACAATTACATCAAAGAGGGGTTTCAAATCATCCCCCATCTCACCAACTCTTAATGATGCAGTTCCTTTACGAGCATTGGTATAAACAACCGGAAAATCCAACTGTTCGTCACTTGCATCCAAGTCAATAAATAGATCTAAAACCTCGTCTAGTACATCACCGGGCCGTGCATAAAGACGGTCAACTTTATTAATTACAACAATGGGAACCAAACCCGCATCAAGTGCTTTGCGCAAAACAAATCGCGTCTGGGGCATTGGACCTTCAAAAGCATCAACCAGGAGTAAAACCCCGTCCACCATTTGCACAATCCGTTCCACTTCACCGCCAAAATCGGCATGCCCGGGTGTATCAACAATATTCAATTTATAATCACCATAGAATACTGCCGTATTTTTGGACATAATTGTAATGCCGCGTTCCCTTTCAAGTTCATTGCGGTCCAACACTCGTTCTTCAACTACCTGCTTTTTATGAAATACACCGCTTTGTTTCAACATCCCGTCCACCAAAGTGGTCTTGCCATGATCAACGTGGGCTATAATTGCCAAGTTGCGAATCATCCTCTGCAGATACATAAAAAGGTTTCCTTTCTATTACTGTAATTGTGCTCTTTCAAAAAAAGTATTAGGGTTTCCCCTCAAAAAAGAGTAACTCCTGCCTTTAAAGCAGGAGTTCCATGTTGTGAAACTAATTGGAGCGGGTGAAGGGGATCGAACCCTCAGCCCTCAGCTTGGGAAGCTGATGCTCTACCATTGAGCTACACCCGCAATATGCATTATTCACAGCACCATTAATTATAACATTTTGCACAACAAAGTCAAGAGTTCGTATCACCAATCAGATCCAGCCGGTTTACTCTAGTATTTTGCTTAGGCTTATTAGATTATTTTTCTTACTTTCAACTCATTTATCTCATCCTCGCCATATCCCAACCGGCTAAAATTTCAAAGGTATGCTCTCCCAAAGACGGGGGCGCTGTGCGGATAGAAGCCGGGGTATTGGATAACTTGGCGGGGAATTTAATTTGACGCACCCGCCCTTCTGTCCGGTGATCAACATGGGCAATCAAATCACGATCCCGGGTGTGGGAATTTTCAAACACTTCATTAAAGTTGTTTACGGGCTCGCAACAACAATCCACTCCGGAAAGAAAATCCACCCATTCATTCATTGTCCTTGCGGCAAAAATTTCTTCCAGCTGATTTATAACATCCTTACCCCTGGAACCGGTATCAAATTGCCTGTCAAGCAGATCGGGACGCTGCACGGCATGGCAAAAAGCAGTCCAAAACCGTGGTTCTAGAGCACCTAAGGCCATGTATCGCCCGTCTTTGGTACCGTAAATATTATAACAGGGGATACCGCCGCTTAACATAGTATTTCCCGGGATAGGATTAATTTCGTCCGCAAAATACTTACCTGCAAACATACTGAGCCAGGAAATGGCACCATCTAACATGGCAATGTCTATATACTGTCCCTCACCGGTTCGTTCCCGCGCTATTAGCGCCGCTAAAATGGACACAGCTGCGAGCATTGCCCCACCGCCAATATCTGCAATCTGAACTCCGGGACGAAACCCTTCTAAAAGCACATCGGCTTGCCGGGCTAAATTCATAATAATTTGTTTTCCCTCATTAAAAAAATACTATCATAACCGTACGCAACCGCAATAACTAAACCGGCAGTTACAGTGGCCCCAATAATTTCCCACCATCCTACATATTCTGTAAAGGACCCTGTTCCCGAACCTACCCTTGCGTAGGAATACACCTTTGCCCCGTAAACCTGTGACCAGCGTCCCAATACCGGCATCACAATCAAGGCGGGAACAATCATTTCCCGGGGTATTTGCGTCAATAGCACAAATTTTAAGAGTACAACTAAATTACCGGCAATTACGCCATGGGCACCCACTCGACTGTCTTTCATTATCTCAAGTATACGGCTTCGCGGCTTGCCGCTGAAGAAACCGTCAGCGGCATCCATAAGCCCGTCCAAATGCATGTTCCCAGTAATAACAATTAAAAATATTATAGAAAACAGATCACAAACAGGCGGGGCAAAAAAAATAAGATAACACAATATTAACCGCCGCCGCTCCGCAGCCAAGGATCAACCCCACCAAGGGATACCAAGCCATGGACCGGGCCATATCTTCTCCCGTTACATTACCTCGCACTTTAACAGGTATTCTGGTAAGAAACTGAATTGCCAATGACAACGACTTCAAAAACTGCCACCTCTATTCAAAAAAAACAACCCCCAACGGGAGCATTTAAAGCACATAAATGATTATTCTATTCCATTTAAACATTATCCTTCCTGAAAAACATAATGAGCGGCAAGCATGCACTTTAGGACTTATTTCCCACAAGACATGGTACTCCTGGCTCTGGAAAAACTACCCAGTTGTTATAAAATTTTAAGCAGCAGACACTTCACGACCCCTATTATTTTTCGGTCAGGCTCTTTTTGCCTGGCTTTCTTTTTTTGAATACACGTAGCTTTTAGGATGCTAAAAAACTTTGCGTACATAAAAATACATACCTTACATAAATATACAAAATCCCGAAGGTATTTGTCATTGCCCGGCGAATATATAAGTAAATTAAAATCCAGAGGGGAAACAGCATAATGAACCCGTTAAATAAAGTATTCCCATTGCATTTCACCAAGCGCTATTTATTGTTTTTAACTCTGGTTGTAACCATTTCGTATTTCATACTCTCCATTATTATTTTAAATAGCTTTACCAATTCAATTAAAGACAGATTCGGAAAAGAATTGTTTGCAATTGCTCTTCAGCTGGAGGCAAACCTACCGGCTTCATATGATGAAATATTGGAAGAACATGACGCTTTGGACAAACCTGCAGAAGAACAAATAGGCATAATAAGCTCGGAATTAAAACCAATCATACAGCAATTAACTTATTCGCACCCGGACATGGGAATGGGTTATTATGACCTGAAATTAAATAGAGCTGTAGCTAAAAGTTCTTCTACACCAAGTTCCCTCATCAGGGAATTCAGGGAGCACTACCCCGCCTTTAATCTTTATGAGACCGGCACACCGGATTTGCAGTTTCATAACGCGTCACCGGGCTTGGAGGCTCCTGTTTTTTATCAAACATACCCCATCTATAGAAACGGTAACCTTATTGGGCACACATGGGCGGTCATAAGAACGGAAAATATTTATGCCAGCGCCCTTTCCGGAGCAATAGACATTATTCTCGCAGGGATAACAACTTTAATGGTAATAATCTCTTTTTCCTGGTATATATTTTACAGGTTGGGCGGAGATTTGAAGCAATTTGCATATGCAGTTAAAAATGACACACCGGATACCTCCATCGCCATATTACCGGAACTAAATCCTTTGGTTGATCTCGTAAGAAGCCAAAAGGCGGCACTGGCTAAAAATTACCAGCAGCTTCAACGATTGGCTTTTATTGTGGAATCATCGGATGATGCAATAATAGGGACAACATTGGACGGAATTATTACCAGTTGGAATACCGGTGCAGAACAAATATACGGTTATACTGCGGAAGAAGCAATAGGGCGTTCAATTACCATCACAATACCCGGTGACCACTCAAATGAATTTTTAGATATCCTCAAAAAGACCCAAAACGGGGAATGTGTTAGCCACCATGAAACCGAGCGGATTAGAAAAGACGGTACATTAATCAATGTATCAGTTACAATCTCACCCATTAAAGATGCGCAAGATAAGATAGTGGGCATATCAATAATCGCTCGAGATATCACCGATATTAAAAAATATGAATCCGAAATGGCCCGCATGGACCGGTTAAACCTGGTTGGCCAAATGGCTGCCGGTATCGGGCACGAGATTAGAAACCCAATGACTACGGTTAGAGGATTTCTACAACTGCTTCAAAATAAAGATAAGGACTCCAGTTATGCCCCGCATTACGGTTTGATGATCGATGAATTGGATCAGGCCAATGCAATAATAACCGAATTCCTTACACTGGCGAAAAACAAGCCTTCCAACCTTGAAAAAAACAATCTTAATACATTGATCCAAAAGATAAAACCGTTAATAATGTCGGATGCCGTGAAGTCAAAGAAAACTGTAAATTTCCACCTGGAAGAGATCCCTGATTTACTAATAAACGAAAAAGAAATTCGCCAGCTTATATTCAACTTGATTCGCAATGCCTTCGAAGCCGTGGACCAAGGTGGAAATGTTACTATTTCTACTTATGCGCAACACAATGAAGTAATCTTGGCTGTTCAAGATGACGGGCACGGCATTAAGCCCGAGGCAATTGACAAAGTAGGAACTCCTTTTTTCACCACAAAAGATAATGGCACCGGATTGGGATTAGCGGTTTGCTACAACATTGCCAACCGTCATAATGCAAATATTGAAATAGACACAAACTCCAAAGGAACGACTTTCTTTGTCCGGTTCAAAACAACAGCTGTGAAACATTGAAAATACACCCGTAGGCAATCTAAGTAAACATTTTTTGACTAATCTGAAAACGGACAAAAAATGTAGTTCCGCTGGGACCGGTTTCCAGAGTAATTCTTGCATTATGCCGGTTGGCTATACTATAACAGATACCCAAACCTAGACCCGTACCGTTTTCCTTCGTAGTAAAAAAGGCGTGCCTATCTTACTGATTGCATCAGCTTTAATTCCTTTTCCATTGTCCTTTATGGCCAAGAGCACTTCGTTGTGATTTCGGCCTGGAAGATCATTAACATCACGCCCGTCAGCTTGGGCATAAGCTTTGTTAACCTGTATAAAATTAAAATCGATCCATAAGAGCCACGGCTATTAGCTCTTGCTTAAAAATGCCGGTTGCTATATGTTTAAAACGATTCTGGTCATCATTAATTCGTGAGCCGGGGGTTTAAAAATATTGCCCCTGATACCTGCATCGTTGTAATATCAATAAACCCTAAGGCCCTCCATAATAAAGAAAAAATATGCATAACCACCGTACCAATTAAACCGGCCAGGGCACCCGTTGTAAAGGTGTCCTGCAAAATATTCTGCCGTGAATGGGCCAATGTGGCTGATCCAACTGGAACATTTAAGATTGCCGGGCTAAGTTCCCGGGCATTTTCGTAATGATAGAAAAATGGAATATTTTTTGAGGCCTGACCCCCCTGTTTTAAGATAGCTTTCTTCTCAGTGTTATTAGAATGGGGATGCCTTGTTACCCGCAGATCTTTTTTTCTCCTTTTTAGTCGTAAAGGGAATTTCATTATCGGCTTCAACTCCTGACAAGTAGGTACTTTTTTGTAGGATATCCTTCACGCATAGTCAATATTGATGTAAATGTTATCCACTGAAATTAGAAAAACCCAGTTCATGGACCGTACCCTAAAACTTTCTGATGAAGGCTGGAAATAAATATTCCAGAGGAAATAATAACATAATCAACTTATAAATTTGGAATAATAATCAAAATTCTATTTTGACCGGAGGGATTAGCAATGGTGCAAATTGGGAATTACCACTTGGGCAAAGCCGAAACAGCTGAAAAACCCTCTTTAGACAGTGGAGAAGCATTCTTATTATGGGATATGTTGGTATCTCGTTATGATATAATTGAACTTACACAAATATATCATAACCTTGGCCACGATCCGGACTTTAAAACTTTATTAAGAAGGGGTTTAAATAAGACGTTAGAAAAAGAAGTTAATATAATGGAAAAGGAACTAAACCGGTATCATATACCTCTTCCAAACCGGCCGCCTAAAAGCGTTAAAATTCCTGCCAGCACTGGAATACTTGATGATAAATTTATGTTCAAGCAGATTTTCACGGGAATACAATCTTTTCTTGATAACCATGTTCGTACCATTCGCTCTGTTACTACTAATGATCCATTGCGTGATATGTTTATTAATTTCGCCAAAGAAGAATTGGATATATTTGACGGTTTATGCAAATACGGAAAGCTTAAGGGGTGGTTAGAAATTCCCCCTAAATATTTTATGTAAAAGAACCCCCCCGGGAACAGTTATACTTGATTCCCAGGGGGCTAAATATTAAGCCACAATATTTCCGAAAACCATTCCTGTAAACGTTGCCATTGCAACTACTATCAAAACGTATACGATGGTTCTTTTGGTACCCATAACATTCCTGACCACCAGCATATTGGGTAAACTCAAAGAAGGTCCCGCCAGAAGCAGCGCCAGTGCAGGGCCCTGCCCCATGCCCATGTCCAACAGAGCCTTTACTATGGGCACTTCGGTTAAGGTGGAAAAATACATCAGCGCACCAATAACCGAGGCCACCAGGTTGGATGACAAGCTATTACCGCCCACCGAGGCGGAAATCCATTGATCGGGGATTACTGCTTTTAATACTCCGGCCACAAACACACCCACCAGCAGAATGGGGAAAATCAGTTTTACGAAATTCCATGTTTCCCTCAACCAGTCCTGCACCTCATCACGGTCATACCAAGCAATAAGTACTGTGGCCAGGAAACTCAACAGCGCTATTATAATGGCTATTTTACTCCAAAGGGGTATGGCTGCAGTGCCGAAGATGAGAATAGCCACCATAGCGCCGAAGAAAGCTAAAAGGTGTCCCACCGGCTTACCTTCCTCACCGGCAAACATGCCGCCGTCGCCAGCTTTTTCCTCTTGCTTCCTATCCTCTTCCCTCTTAAAGATTATGGCCATTAGAAGACCGATTACTATGGAAAAAACTACCGCGCCAATGGCACGGGCCAGGCCCAGTTCCCAACCCATTTTCCTAGCTGTGAGAACTATGGCCAGTATGTTAACGGCAGGGCCGGAAAAAAGAAATGTTACTGCCGGGCCCAGGCCGGCTCCCTTTTTATGAATTCCGGCAAAAAGGGGTAATACAGTGCAGGAGCATACCGCCAGTATTGCTCCGGATACCGATGCCACGCCATAAGACAGGTGTTTTGGTGCCCGGGGACCGAAATACTTTAGCACCGCTCCGGTGGATACCACCGCGGCTATGCCGCCGGCGATGAAGAACGCCGGCACCAAACAAGTAAGCACGTGTGCCGACAGGTACTCCAGAAGCTCGTTAAGCCCGCTCTGCAGTACACCCGTGAAGGTCATATTGTCATCTCCCAACAAAAACCATGATTATATCTCTAAATAGTTAATTAATTATTATCACTTTATATTTTTCGGTACTTAGGTCCCCCTTTACATTTCATCCTTAATGTACTTGATAATATCCTTGTATTTGGGGACCCGCCCGGATACCTTTACCTTACCGTTGATCACCAGACCGGGGGTCATCAAAACATTATAGTCGGCTATTTTGTCTAATTCCTCCACTTTTTCCACGTCTGCTTGAATACCAAGTTCTTCCACTGCTTTTTGCACGGCTTTTTCAGTCTCTTTGCACTTTTTACAACCTGGTCCCAGTACTTTGATTTCCATTAACACCATCTCCTTAATGTTAAATTTTTACACAATATATGTTCCGGCTTTACCATGACCGGAAGAAACGGCTTAATTGTAATGATCATTTTTTCCTTCCTTACATTGTTTTACTCCGGAATCTTCCTCCAGCTCTTTAAGCCGCTGGGATTCCCCGGAAAAAAGGGGCAGGCTTTCCAGATCTGCATGGAAAAATTCCAGCAATTCTTTAAACTGTTCATCAAGATAATCAATTCTAAGGGAGTAAAAGGTACGCTGTGCCTCCTTGCGCTCTGTTACTAGCCCGGCATACTTCATTACCCGAAGGTGCTGAGATATCCGGGGCTGGCTCATTTGCAGCACCTTCTCCAGCTCACACACGTACATGGGTCTAATTGCTAAAAGTTTTAGCATTCTTAACCGGGAAGGCTCACCTAAAGCTTTGAATATCTTGACGTAATTATCTATACTCATTTTTCCATCTCCTTTATTAGCCTCATCTTATATAAGGTTATTATTATAATTAAATTATGTCAATATGTGTTTTGTAAAAAATATTGGCAGAAAATAAGTTTTTATAGGATTACAAAGAGGAAGAGGAGATTTCGATCGCGGCCAATTGGAAAAAGATAGAAACCCTTTAAAACTGGGTTTCTATCTTAAAGAATCCTTTCGATTGCCCTTTGTGATCTGGATAAAGAAAAGGCTCTGAACTGGGCAAATCGCCTGAATTTGCAACAGGACAACGTATATACGGATTTTCAGGAGATGCTTAATAGAGGAGATCTAGATGTGATGGACATTTTTGAAAATTAAATAAATGCCGGCTTTTCATCCTTTATCAATATATCCACCAGCACAGGACCATTATAGGACATAGCTTGTCTCAAAACACCCCGGAGCTCTCCTGGATCCTCAACCTTGAATCCCTTAACTCCACATGCCCCGGCATAGGCTAAAAAATCCGGTGCGTAAACGTCCACACCAAAGGAAACCATGCCGGCCTTTTGCATACGGTGCTCTTCCAGTAGGTATCTACCGTTGTTAAAAACTATCACAACTACCGGCAGAACATAACGAGCAGCGGTCTTATTAGCCCCCTAATAATCTTGGACAACGTGGCTTAAGTTGATAAAATAATAATCAACAGGAGGCACGTTGATATGAAAAGGAAAAAATACTCACCTGAATTCAAGTTAAAAGTGGTTGCTGTAGGCGAAAATAATTTCCTTGCCGGGAAAACACCCAACCAAGAATGGAATAACAAGCCCTTCACCGAGAAAGAGAAAAAAGAACTGACCCAAGAAAATGACCGCCTCAAGAGATTGCTCGGTGAAAAAGACCTTGAAATAGAAATACTGAAAGACCTGCTAAAAAAAACCAACCCACACTGGCAGAAAAAGTAGAAGTTGCTGAAAAATGGATAAACCGTGGTTACAAAGCAACTTTAGTATTGAAAATAGTTGGTCTAAGCAAGTCCACATATTATTACCACCTAAAGAATCGCCACAGACCCAAGCATTACAACGGTGGAAGACCTGTTCCGGGCTACTCTGTAACGAGCAATGGCAAACCGGTTTCTGATGAGCAAATTAAAGAATGGATTATTGCCATAATTGAAACCGACGGTTTTTCCTATGGTTATAAGAAGATAAGTATTCTTTTAAAGAGAGAGTATAATCTCATAATCAATAAGAAGAAAGTATATCGATTGTGTAAAGAACTTGAGATACTAAGACCACAGAGAAAAATCAAGCGCAAACACCCCAGGCGTTTGGCAAGAAACCGTGAAATCACCTCTTCCAA
>JAALLR010000058.1_pt1 | contig 41656 bp, 41 predicted proteins | sample 7245931 | NCBI WGS metagenome assembly JAALLR01 (sample SAMN13049201, study PRJNA578106) | oil field metagenome | isolation source: filtered produced water from oil reservoir B9 | place: USA:offshore Texas | collected 2016 | reverse complement strand
CAGGAAACGGTTGCCGCCTCTTCTTCATTTATGGAAACTCTCCCGGTAGCAGGGTCATAGTGGTAGCCGTAGACGTCAAAATTTACCGGTATCCCCCCCTGCCTCGCCTTCTGGAGCTTCCCCCTGGTCATCCGCTCCCGGATCTTCTCCCGCTCATATTCCGCAATGGCTCCCTTAATCGAATAAAACAACCGACCCTCAGGGGTATCTTTCCACTCAAAGTCGAGAAACTCCAGTTTAACACCCGCTTTTTCAAATTCTTCGGTAAGCAATAGTTGATGAGCCAATCTTCGTGAAAGGCGGTCCGGGTCCCGCAGTATCAGACAATCTATTTTGCCCTCACGAACTGCCTCCCGGAGGGCTTCCAGGCCGGGCCTGTTGAGGGTGGCTCCCGAAATTCCTTCATCGGCAAATTCCAGTATCTCCTCTGCTCCTAACTCCACAGCCTTTTTTTTGCAGGCAGACACCTGTTCCGCCAGGCTGAAACCGTGCACTGCCTGCTCTTCGGTGCTCACTCTGGCATAGATTGCCGCACGCATCTTTCTCTTCGTTCCCTCTCTGCAAGCACCTTTTTCGCCAGCAACCGGAAGGCGATTTTCAGGCCATCACCGCCGGTAAAAACAAGCCGCACTTGAGGTCGCCCGCTCACCTCTAAGGGTTTTCCAAGCGGCATCTTCTTCAAGGGCCTCCCCTCCTCTTCTCTCTGTGCATTTTACGTTTTTCTTGGATTGTCCTATGACAAATAGAAAAAGCAGAAGAAACACCTCCTGCGTTAGCCGGCCTCCAGCAGCCATTCAAAGCCGCTCGGTGAAGAACCCCCCATGGCACCTGGCTTATGTGTTTATGAAAAACTAAAACGGCGAACAACTCCCGTGTACACCTTCAGCCCTGGGAACAGGCAGGGATCAAGCTAAACATAAAGCAGTGGATTATTAAATAAAATCAGGGGTTGCGCTAATATAACGTATCTGATATGCTTTTTTCAGCCAAATACTATAATAGAACCCTCAAACTGCTCTCCCGCTGTTACGTATACGGGAACAAACCTGCCGGGTGCTGGCTCAATCAGGCGAGGCCACTGGCTGTCGGGGTAGTTTTACTTTTAGCTAGGGAGTGCTGGAATCGTGCTTGTCGAAGAAGCCCGGGTTATTGCCGTTCCACCGAACACTTTGATAACCGTTGCGGAAAATAAATACTGTGTCGTTTTAAAGGGAACCGTTAAAGTAAGAACACCCCATTCCTTACGGGAAATGGGGGCAAGGAGCATATTTAAAGCAGAAGGAATCATCTGCTCCGGGGAGAAGGGTTGCGAATTCATTATTTTCGACCCCGGGAAACATCAGCTCCCGGACAATATCATAAGAAAGATACGGCAACTTGCCGCAGAGGAAGAGGCCACTGATGAAAAAAATGGGCAGGCAGGCACCGGCGCCCATCAGCTGTTGTACGATAAACACTTTCGCTGCCCTGTGTGCGCAACGGAATTTACGGCTCAGAAGGTCAGAACCACCAAACTCAAGTCGAAGAATCTCGATACGGATTTAAGAATGCATTATGAAGGGATCAACCCCCTTCTTTACAACGTTATTCTTTGTCCCGGGTGTTTCTATGCAAACTTCAGCGAGGATTTTGAAGACCTTTCTGCGATCGAGAAAACAAAACTCTCCTCTGAAAGGAGAACGTTTCGCCAGGACAACTCGTCGGAATTAGAGACGGCGATCGAAAAATATAAGCTCGCTCTGAAGTGCATTCAAACTGTTAACGGAACACCGGAAAAGCTGGCTAAAGCCTATTTACACCTGGCCTGGCTTTATGAAGACACCGGGGAAAATAACCTCGCCGTTGAAATGCGGCAAAATGCTCTCACCTGTTACAAACAAGCATTCAGCTCTTCATCTCATTTACAGAAGCCCCAACTGGAGCAGATCACCTACCTGATCGGTGAACTGTCCTTACAACTGGGGCACCTCAAGGAAGCCTATGATTATTTCCAGCAGCTGATTCAGGATAAAGACACAGCACCCTGGTTGAAGAAACAGACTCGCCAGCGCATCTTAGATCTAAGGGCCAGGATGGCCGAGGAATCGCCTGGTTAAAGAACTTGCCCGGGCTCTAAACCATCCCATCATTTTTTTTGATGATCTGAACCGCTTCTTCTACCCGGTCCTCGGTAGTAACCAGTGTTAACAGAAAGGCCCGACCTCCGGCCACCCCGTAATCCCTATTTCCTATACCGCTCGCCGAAGGTTCGGCAGCGAGAAGGGTGTTTCGGGATTCACCGTCTGCCGAAAACTGCGTCAGCCCGCTCAGGGTATCGGCGTTGTTAATAGGGTTGTCAAAGCTGGCATCGGCGTTAAAACCGAAGCGAGAAATCCGGTCGATCTGCATTTCGGTAAACCCGGCCCTCTGCAGTTCCCTTCCGGCCTGCCGGGCTTTGCTTGATGTGGGAAAGTATGCCAAAATACTCCTTTCACCCTGCTCCAGCTGCATTGGGCATCCCCCTCTTTCTGTTTTCGGAACATCAAACCTTTTCTTCACAAGAGACCAACCGTTCTCCCTTTTCAGCCCGGGAGACAAGACCCCCTGTTAAGGTTCTGAGGAGACTACTGCTCCAAATGCCGTTTTCAGCTATTATCCTTCCCGCGGTGCCGTCCGAATAAAGCGGAAATAAATGCCGCCCGATCTTGTCTTGAGATTTGAAATTTTAATGTTTCTAAGAGCATCAAAAAAGAATAAAAGTGAAGTCTTCCTCTACGACCCCATCGGAACGGATAAAGAGGGTAACGAAATCACCCTAATCGATGTTCTGGGTACGGAGCCGGAGTCAGTTTCAGATCTGGTTGAAAGGTTTTTCGAGTCCCAACGCCTTTACGATAAAGTAAAAAAATTAACCAAAAGGGAGCGCAAGGTTTTGGAACTGCGCTACGGCCTTGCCGGAGGGGTGAAAAAGACCCAGCGGGAAATTGCCCGCATGTTCGGCATTTCCCGAAGTTACGTTTCCCGTATCGAAAAGAAGGCAATTAAAAAGCTGCTCGAAGAATTATCCCATGACACCGGCTGAACCATCCAGCAATTGGCAATATAATAATGATTATTCTGCGGAAAATATAGAACAACTAAACATAAAGGAGTGGTTATATGGAGCAGAAGCAGCACATCCACTGCCTCGTCGATACCTGCCACTATTGGGGTGAGGGAAACAGGTGTCAGGCCAGGGAGATTATGGTAACTTCAGACTCCTTCGGCGCCAGCCAGCCCGATGAAGTGGATGCCAGGCAGGCCAAAACACTCGACCCTACACCGGCAGACAGCTGTATGGAAACCTGCTGCAAGACCTTCGTTTCGAAAAAGGGGGACACCAAGGTTGACGGGATCCGCAGAATGTCTTAAAAGGGGAGTCTATATTGGATGAGCAAAAACAGGATTCGAATGCTCCCATGGTTCGTTCCGGAAGACCTGGGGTCGGCCACCGTTATCGCCGCCGACAAAGACCGGCAAATTGGAGAAGGCCGGCGGAAGAAAAGAAACAATTTAAAAAGGAAGAGAGGCTGAAAGGTGCCCTCGCCGTTTGAGCGAGGGCATTACCTTTCTCAAACCCTGTGCAGGGCATCTATAATCTCCCTGAATATCCGGGCGGCACAGTTGCCGCCGGAACCTCCTCCTTCAACAAAGACTGCCACCGCCACCTGGGGAACATCCACAGGTGCATAACCGACAAACCAGGCATCAACGATGGGCCGTCCCTGCCGATCCACTTTGCCCGTCTCTGCTGAACCGGTTTTTCCTGCACATCCTATTCCCGGGAGCTGGGCTTCACTACCCGTGCCGGAGTTCACGGCCAACTCCATCATCCCTTGCAGTTCCCCGGCTACGGCCTGTGGAAGCACTCTACGGGCAGGCGGTCCCTCAATAGCCCGAAAGTCTCCGCCTTTAAAATCGCCAATCCCTTTAACCAGGGAAGGGCGGATGTAAACCCCGCCCCGCGCCACAGTAGCGGCAAGCGCAGCCAGATTCACCGGAGCTATTCTGACTCCATCCTGCCCGAGGGCGGCATTACCCAGATCACCGGGGAAAGATCCGATCCGCACCTCTCCTCCCCGCCAATCACCGGGAGGATAGCCGGCTATTCTTTCCTCCAGGCCGAGGAGGCGGGAGTAGTATTCCAGCTTCTGGCGCCCCAGGCGCAGAGCCACCTCGACAAAAACCGGATTGCACGAACAGGCAAAGGCCTCCCTAAAAGAGAGGTTGCCGTGGCCATCTTGTTTCCAGCAGGAAATCCCTCCCCCTTGTTCAAAGGAATATTCCCCCTTGCAATGAAAAAGCTCTTCAGGCCGCACAACCCCCTCTGCCAGCGCCGCAGCGGCGACCACTATCTTGAAGACCGATCCGGGGTGTTGAAGGGAAAAGCAGCGGTCAAACTGGTCTCCTACCAGTGTTTTCTGGTCGTAGCCGGGTCGGCTGGCCGCCGCCAGAATCTCACCGGACCGGACGTCAACCACTGCTACCGCCCCCTTCACAACCCTTTCATCCATGACCCTTTCTACTACCTCCTGGACGCGGCGGTCCAGGGTCAGGACAACGTCTTTTCCCTTGACGGCAGACCCTCTCTCTCCGCTTATGCACAGATCTCTTCCCGGAATCGGCTTCAGCTTCCCATCGACGAGGGCAACCAGATTCAATACCGTCTCAGGAGGAGCCAGCTCCTCATCATAGGCCGCTTCAATACCGGAAAGGCCGTGCTCTACCTCACCGCTGAGAACGGAACCGCCTACAGTCCCGACCAGATGCCGCGCCAGGGAATTAGGCCCGTAGCGCTGAACCAAAGGCACGGCATAAACCCCCGGAATATTACTGCGGGAAATCGGAGCAGCCTCCTCCTGCTCGACGGTACCCGGAAGAAAAAATGGCGCACCTTGCTGCAATGCCCGTTGAAAAATGTTAACCATCTCCGGTGTTCTGTATTTTGGAGGCAATATTGAAAAAAGTTCTCCGCAGACCTCAGCTGCAGCACCCGACCGGTCGCCGGCCGAGGCAGGTTCTGAATGCCCGAAAGGGTTAAGAAGGGCGGGGAAGACCGCCACACCATAGCAGATACGGCTATCCAGCAGTGTCCTCCCCATCCGATCGAGAATCGCTCCCCGCAAAAAATTACCTACAGGCAGCCTGATCGTCCGTTCCTGAACCGCTGCGGCTGCCAGTTCTCTGCCTTTGTACAACTGCAAGTAGGCGATCTTCCCCATTAAAAAGAGAAAGGCCGCCAGGAAGAAAAAGAAGAGACAGGCCAGACGGCGCTCTTGCCGCACCAAGAAGGCACCCCCTGAAGAAAAACTTCCCCAGGTGGTAGCATGTTGCAGTGCCGGTATATTTATACATGCTCTTATCCTCATTTCTCGACCGTTGCCATCCGCATCAGGAAAGTGAAAAGCCGGTAAAATAATCTTTTACCGGCCGGGAGAAAATTATTGATGGGAGGTGCTTCAATTCAATGAAGGGAACCACCACTAGCTGGATTGTTGCCGGTTTAGGTGCTGTGGTCACCGGCGTGGGAATGCTGCTCCCGAAGGGGCGGACGAGAACAGCGGCCTTAAGCTTCGGTCTGGCACACGTTGCCCTGGGCCTTTCCGACATGCTGAGGCCAAGTGTACGCCGGTAAGCTTCCTCCCAACTTGCAGGGGGCACCGTTAAAGGTTGCCCCCTGCAATCAATTCCCCTGGTAACGCCTCGCCGCCATCTGGTGCTCCCCGTATGTGGTGCTGAAATGATGCGAGCCGTCACCGCGCGCGACGAAATACAAATAATCAACCTCGGCGGGGTACAAGACCGCCTTCAAAGAGGTCAGCCCAGGGTTGGCAATCGGCCCCGGCGGCAGCCCTTCGTGCAGATAGGTGTTGTAGGGGGAGGGTGTGCGGAGGTCTTCATAAGTCAGGGTTTCCTTCTGTTTATTCAGTACGTATTGAACGGTGGCGCAGGACTCCAGCCGCATCCCCTGCCGCAGGCGGTTCAAAAAAACGGCAGCGATCAGGGGGCGCTCCTCATCCAGTTTAGCCTCCCGCTCCACAATCGACGCCAGCGTTACCACATCCCTAGGCGAGAGTCCCAGCGCTCGCGCCCGTTCCTGCAACTCAGGGGTGAACACAGAAGAGAATCTTTCCAGCATCATCCCGATGATTTCTTCCGCCCTCATCCCCGGCCTCACTTCATAAGTGTCCGGAAAAAGGTATCCTTCCACGCGGCGGGCGCCTTGAGCGGACTTGTCCAAAAAGGGAAAAGAAAAATCACCGCGAGCCGCAGCCTCCTCAAAGAGAGCCCGCTCGACAATTCCTTCCCTTTCAAGCAAATCCCCTATCTGAGCCACAGTATAACCCTCGGGAATTGTTATGCGATAACTGACAACCTTTCCTCTGCTGAGGCAATCAACAATCTCCCGCACCGACCAGGCATTGCTGATTCTGTAGACCCCCGCCTGCAGGCTTTTTTCCTTTCCCGTCATACGAACGTAGTAAACAAAAAAGGCGCTGCTTTTTATCAGCCCTTTTTCAGAAAGAGTATCCCCGATCTCTTTGAGCGTAGCCCCGTTCCTGATAGTAACTGTCTTCAGCAGCTGCTGAGATGGAGATACACAGACCGGAGACATCAGATAAGCCGCGGCAACCTGCAGCGCAATGCAGATAGTCCCGATTATCAAGATGACGGCACCAAACCGCACAGGATGAAGAAGCGGATTAATAACGGCACTCCATTTCTCCCTAATCTTCTCCATAGAAAATTGCCAGCTCTCTTCTCCCTTTTTAAAAATTATAACAAGCACCGCCGAATGCAACAATGTAATGTAATTAATGGAAGAAAAACGGCTTTAAAAAGAGGCCTCCGGTTCAGGCTGGGGCTGCTCGGACTGCGGTGGTTCGGGCGGCGGCTGTTCTGGCCGCGGTTGTTCAGGCGGCTGCTCCTCTTCTTCGATAGGCGGAGGCAAGACTTCTGAGACGGGCTTTGTGCCGACTCTCACTATTTCATTTACCGGCCTGTACAGGTCCCGTGAGATCAGCTTTCTTTCGTAGCCTGAGGAGCTTTTAATGGTACGGTAAAGCCGCACCTCGTAGCCTTTAACGCCGGACCTCTCAACGACGCTTTTACCCTCGTAAAGGTCGGGGTCCTCCTTCTTAATCACCTGTGGTTCAATAACCCTGTCTACGACGGTCTCCAGGGAGACAATCTTCCGGTCCCGCTTATTGCCGAATATTTTCACAGTCAACCTGCCGCCCTGAACAGACGTGCGAATGCAGAGATAACTGGTGGTGTTGTTGCGGAACTTGAGATCGCAGCCGCCGTAAACGACGGTTGCATCCCGCCCCAAAGGGACGTAGGCGACCGGCAGGGTATGGTTGCTCCTCTCTACTATCTCCAGACCGGCCAGCAAGGCTGTATTGTAGAGCGTCGAAGATACCTGACAGACCCCCCCTCCGAGGCCGGGCTGATACTGGTCATCAACGATAACCAGCGCTTCCCTGTAACCCTTCTCCTTGCTGCGCGGCCCCACAACCTCATTAAAAGAAAAGACCTCTCCGGGTTTGATCAAGGTGTTATTTAAGGCATCGGCTGCCACATGGATGTTGTAGGTTCTGTCGGTATTCTTGACGTCAAAATAAGTGCTATAAGATGAAAGCAGCCCGTTAATCCCCATCGCCGTAATATCGGAGGTACGGAGGCGTGGCTGCTTTTCCTGAAGTCTTACGTTCAGCTCACGGGTAAAAGGCTTCTTAAAAAGACTGAGGTCGTCCAAGGTGCCCTCGACATCCACGACCTTCCCCGCCTTCCCGGGAACAACAACTACTTCATCCTGATCGTTAATGACGAGGCGCGCGTCCTCTGGGGAAGAAATCATCTCACCTAACAGAGCCGTCAATTCTTTTTCAGCCCGACGGCGGTCCACCCTAATCTCCAGAGGTATGACCACCTGCGTCCGAAAGCCCATCCAGAGCTGGCTGCAGCGCTCCCATACGTTACCAGATCTGCCCAGAAGGTAGGCGCGTCGAACGCTGGCAGCGGTGTCAACCGTAAAACCGAGGTGGCTTCTGGTTATCTCAAATTTTTTGCTATCGACCAACAGCTGAACAGGAGCTGCCAGGAATTCCCGGCCGAGCCGGGAGATCTGCTGTTCGGCCTCCTTCTCCGTTAAACCTCCCACCTTGACCCATTCAATCCGAACGCTAGGCAAGATTTTGCCCTGCCAGGTGAAAAAGATAAATAATACCCCACCCAGCAGAACCAGAAAAAGGATCAGAACACTTCCCCAGATCACCCCGGGATTTATTCTTCTCGGCAAAGGTGCCTTCCTCCTCACTCCTTCCAAGCTTCCCTCTATCAGCTATACGAGAAAAAACAACCGCGTGTTACAAGGAACTGCTAATTTTTAGGCGTCCTTACCAATCATCTCTTCATAGGCATCGGCGACCCGCTCCCACTCCTCATCATCCTCGATGTCGCAGAGGATCTCCTCCCCATTTTCGTCCCGCTCGTACTTGAGGATGATGGCTTCATCCTCACCTACAGGCTGCAGAACGGCATAATCTCCGCTGTTGAGGGTTATTCTTTCCAGGAAGATGAATTCGTGTTCCTGCCCGTCATCATCTGTAAGCACACAGATATCCTCTTCGCCGAATTCCCGTTCATCAAAATCCACGTCGTTTGCACCTCCATCATTGTTGCTAAATTCATTATGTCCTCTCTCTTGTGAAAATACCCAACCTCCATCTATTTCTAATCTCCCACCCCCTCACTCCTCTTCCGGTTTAAATAGGATTCAAGGAGCAGGCAGGCCGCAACCCGATCGATCACCCGGCGCCTGCGGCGCCGCTCCATATTCCCCTCCAGCAAAGCTTTTTCCGCCGCCACGGTGGTTAGCCGTTCATCCCAGAAGCACACCGGAACCCCGCTTTTCTTCTGCAGCTCCCTGCCAAAAGCGGCGTATTCCTCCGCGTGCCGTCCCGGAGTGCCGTTGAGATTGCGCGGGTAACCGATGACTATCTCCGTCACCCCATACTCCCGCACCAGGCTGCAGATCGCCTCCAGATCGGCCTCAGCCCCGACCCGTTCGAGGGTCTTCAGAGCCTGCGCCGTTATCCCCATTTCGTCGCTGATGGCGATACCGATTCTTTTTTGCCCCATATCAATCCCTAAGACTCTCATCAAACACCCTCTCAGTAAACTTTAATGTAAAAAAAAGGGCAGGCAGCAGCGCAGTAACCGCAGAGAAGGCATTCATCATCATGAACGTGCATCTTTCCGTCGGGTCCCAAGAACAACGCTCCCTGCGGGCAGCAGGAAGCACATTTTCCACACCCTTCACACCAGGGATCGATATGCAGCCGGCGTTCGGTCGTGCCGGCATTCTTCAAGTCATCCGGAACGGGAAGGCCAGAGGCAAGCCGGACGTTGACGTCGATCTCCCGGAGGGTTCTCATGCCGATGGCCACAGATGCCGCAAAGGTTCGGCCAAAAGCAAACCTCAGGGCCTCCTCCGCTTGAGACAAAAGGTGGCCTCCCCCCAGGGCCTTCATCAAGTAAATGCCTTTCCCGGCGGCCGCAGCTTTGATCAGGGCTTCCTCCATATCCCGCAGGGTTCCATCCTGCAACCCCAAACCACGGATATTGAAGAGGGGATGGATGACCTCTATTTCCGGAAATTCAAGGGCCGCCCTGACAGCAGCTACCCTGTGAGTGGAGATGCCTACGGCTCTCACCAGCCCCTTCTCTTTCGCTTCCAAGAGATAATCCAGGGCCCCTCTGTGCCCCCTGATAGTAAGAGCCGATTCCTGCTCGTGAAGGAGGAAAACGTCGATATAGTCCCGGTCGATCTCCTTGCGGGCTTTTTCCAGGCTGGCCGCCATCTCCTCTGCAGTCACCGCATAGGACTTAGTGGCAATAATCAGCTCTTTACCGCCGGCGCTGCGCAGGAGCGGTCTCAAGTAAGGATAGGTTTCGTAGATCTCGGCGGTATCAAAAAAATTAACCCCCTGCTCAACGGCATATTCAAGGAGCGATACGCCTTCAGCAAGAGGTAAGTTCGCCTGCCGCGGCCCAAGTGTGAGAAGTCCAAAGCAAAGCCGCGATACCTTAAGGCCTGTTCTCCCAAGTGTGCAGTACAGCATTTAATCGCCTTTCTCAAGGTAGCTCTTAACGAGCTCCTCTAGGAGTTCGTCCCTCTCGAATTTTCGGATGATGTTCCTGGCATTGCAGTGGCTGGTGATGTAAGCCGGATCGCCTGACAAAAGATAACCGACCAGCTGGTCGATGGGATTGTAGCCTTTTTCCTTTAAGGCGGAATACACTACCTTCAAGGCTTCCCGCGCCGAACCGCTCCCCTCTTCGCGGACTTTAAAGGCCATTGTTTTGTCCAGTTCGTCACCCGGCATTACGGTCGTCACCCCCGTCGCGTCGGTGTCTTTTTTATTATTATTATTCACTACCCGGCGCAATCCTTCCGTTTCCAATAACCTTTTTAATGCTGAAGCTGCCGGAGCAGAATTTCTCTGCCTTTGGAAAGGGCTTCATTCAGGCGGGCAGTATTCTTCCCCCCCGCCTGGGCCATTTCTGGCCTGCCCCCGCCCCCTCCGTCGACAATACGGGCGACTTCCTTGATCAACTTGCCGGCATGAAGGCCGCGGCTCTTGACAAGATCGCCGGTGACAAAGCTGACAAGACCGACCTTGTTGTCGAACAGGCTGCCCAGGATGGCCACACCCGATCCCAGCCGCTCTTTTAAAATATCCCCCAGAGAACGAAGGCTTTCCATATCGCTGGCGGGCACCTGCGCAGCCAGCAGCTTAACACCGTCCACTTCGACAACCTTGTCGAGAAGTCCGTCCGCTTCGCGGAGTATTATCCTTGCGCGCAACTGCTCCAATTCTTTATCCTTTTCATGCAGCTGATGCACCAGCTGCTCGATCTTACCGGTAATGTTATCCGGATCCACCTTGAGAAATTCGGAAATATCCCGAACTGTTTTATCCTGCTTTCTCCAGAAGTGGAGAAGCGCTTCCCCGGTGAGGGCTTCAATCCGCCTCACCCCCGTCCCGATACCACCTTCTGAAGTAATCTTAAAAAGCGCCAGCTCGCTCGTCCGGCGGACATGGGTGCCGCCGCAGAGCTCCTTGCTGAAGTTGCCGATCTCCACAACCCTGACGACATCCCCGTACTTTTCCCCAAAAAGAGCTATGGCATCACGAACACGGGGGTCATCACGCCCGGCCTCAAAGGTATTGACGATGAGATTATCCAGGATTTTCTCATTGACAAGTTCCTCAACACGCTCAATTTCCTCCGGAGAAAGGGGCGCAAAATGGGAAAAGTCGAAGCGCAGCCGGTCCGGGGCGACCAGCGATCCCATCTGCTGAACGTGATCCCCCAGCACCTCCCTTAAAGCCTTGTGCAGGAGGTGGGTCGCCGTATGGTTACGGGCGGTTGCCAGCCTCAGCTTTTCATCAACCTGAGCCAGCACCAGGTCGTCCTTACGGATTATCCCCCTGATGACGCGCCCGTAGTGGACGATGACGTCATCCGGTGTCCTTTTTGTATCGCTGACTGCAATCTCTCCTGCGGGGCCGGAGATGATCCCCCGGTCACCTACCTGCCCGCCCCCTTCAGGATAAAAAGAAGTCCTTTCGAGTACGATCTCCACATCTTCCCCTTCGGAAGCCTCTCCCCTCTCCTCTCCCTTACTTAAAAGAGCCTGAATCTGAGAGCTGGTAGACAGGCTGGCATACCCCTGAAAGTCGGTTTTGCTGCACCGGTACGCCGTACAGACCCCAAAACTGTTGATTGGTGCGGTCTCCAGCCAGGCGGCACGGGCCTTCTGGCGCTGCTTCTCCATAGACGACCGGAACCCATCCATATCCACAGAAAGTCCCCGCTCCGCCAGGATCTCCTGGGTCAGCTCCAAAGGAAACCCGAAGGTATCGTAAAGCCGGAAGGCAACCCCTCCGGGCAGACTCTTCTCCCCTGTCTTCTCGAACTTTTCCAGGTACTCCTCGAGAATTTGGAGCCCCTGCTCCAGGGTTCCCACAAAGCGCTCCTCTTCCAGGGCAACTATCTTCTGGATGTAATCGCTGCGCTCGGCCAGCTCACGGTAGTGATCCCCGTAAAGGGAGATTACCCTCCCCGTAATCCGGCTGAAAAATGCTCCTGTTATTCCCACCAGCCTGCCGTAGCGCACTGCCCGGCGCAGAATGCGCCGTAGCACATATCCCCTTCCTTCATTGGAGGGAAGCACCCCGTCGCCGATTAAAAATGCCACCGCCCTTGCGTGGTCGGCAATCACTTTTAAAGCGACATCGCTCTTCGGATCGGCTCTGTAGCTGATTCCCGCAATGGCAGACACCTCCTTGATCAGGGGGAAGAGGAGGTCGGTCTCAAAGTTATTTGGCACCCCCTGAACGACGGAGGCAATCCGCTCCAGCCCCATACCGGTGTCGATGTTCTGGCGCGGCAGTTCGGTGAGGTTCCCTTCCTCGTCACGATTAAACTCCATAAAGACGAGGTTCCACAACTCCAGATACCTGTCGCATTCGCAGTCCACACCGCAGTCAGGGGAACCGCAGCCGCGCTCCGGCCCCAGATCGATAAGGATCTCCGAGCAAGGGCCGCAGGGCCCTACAGGGCCTGCCTCCCAGAAGTTAGTCTCCTTTCCTAAAGGGACAATTCTCTCCCTGGGAACACCTATCGAATCGTGCCAAATATCGGCCGCCTCCTGGTCATCGCGATAAACGGTAATCCACAGGTCTTTAGGGGACAGCCCCATTTCCCTGGTAAGGTATTCCCAGGCCCAGGCAATGGCCTCCTTTTTAAAATAGTCTCCGAAGGAGAAGTTCCCCAACATTTCAAAGAAGGTGTGGTGGCGCGCCGTCCTCCCTACAGCCTCCAGATCCTGTGTCCGCAAACACTTCTGAGAAGTCGTCACCCGGGGATGCGGCGGCTGCGCCTTCCCCAGGAAGTAGGGCTTGAAGGGAACCATCCCGGCAACCACCAGAAGCAGGCTGGGGTCATCCTTCAGCACAAGCGAAGCGCTCGGAAGAATCAGATGGTCATGCCCGCTAAAAAAATTGAGAAATTTGTCCCTTAATTCCGCACCGGTTGGCAAAACAGAACACTCCTAAATTATCGCTGATTTTCAGGCTCATTATAGTATATTGTTTCAGTTATTGTCAATGAAGCCAGTTTTTTAACAGAGATCGCGCTTCCAGTATATACCATCCCTGCATTTCAGCCGGAGTTCGACAGTCCATAGATAAACAAAAGGCCAGAAGCCGTATGGAGCAAGGGTTTCAGGAAATATATCTGGTTGATGATAAAACTGACGCGAATTGACGCTCATTTTTTACGACCTGGATACCCGGGCAGTGACTTTAGATAGATTCCGCTGAAAAACTCAGCAAAAAGTTCCTTGAAAATGCATATAAATCAAGGGATTCCGGCTCCTGTGGCAAATCGTTTAAGAAGAAGAAAACAAAACAAACGCACAGGAGGAAATCCCTATGATGATCATGGTTCGACGCAAAAACTCATTTTCCTGCGGAGGTGAAAAATAGTGCTGCGCCTACGGCAGGAAGAGAGCAGACAAATGTCACTGGTGGATTTACTACGGGTTGATTGCGGACACTGTGCGGGCCGCCCCGATCCTCTTTTCGATCTCCCTGGCGGTAGGTGTAGCGGCGAGGCCCGCCAGGGATGTCTCTTTGAGAGAATCCGGTAGGGCATCCCCTACCTCCTTCATGGCTTGGATTACCTCATCAAGAGGGATTTTACTCTCGATCCCCGCCAGGGCCATGTCGGCCGCCAGCAGGGCGACTGCCGCCCCGATGGCATTTCTTTTCACACAAGGAACCTCCACCAGACCAGCAACCGGATCGCAAACCAGTCCCAGGAAGTTCTTGAGGGCCAGCGCACCGGCATTGACCGCCTGGCGGGGCGTACCCCCGGCCATTTCCGCCGCCGCCACTGCGGCCATGCAGGAGGCCGAACCGCACTCGGCCTGACAACCGCCCTCTGCGCCGGCAGTACCGGCCTGCTCATCGATGACCATGCCCACCCCCGCGGCGGTGAAGAGGGCTCCGATCACCGCCTCTTCCGAAGCCCCGGTTCGCTCGGCAACCGTGGCCAGGACCGCAGGCAGAATACCGCAGGATCCCGCCGTCGGTGCGGCGACGATTCTCCCCTGCGAAGCATTGACAACAGCCACTCCCATAGCCCTGGCTGCGGCCAAAACCGAACCGGAGCCCGATAAGGGCTCGGCCTTCTCCAGGTAGCGGGTCAAGAGGACGCCTTCTTCTCCTACGAGCCCGCTCAGCGACCTGTTACCGGGTTGGAGGCCGGCATCGAGAGATTCCTTCATGACCGTCCAGTACTTCTCCATCGTTCGCCAGATATCCTTCCGGTCTCTTTTCTGCAGCCGCTCCTCCTTCTCCAAAACCACCTGCCAGAGGGGGCAGCCTCTTGTTTCTGCTGCTGCAACCAGTTCGCCGATGGTGCTTTTCCGTCTCTTCACAACCAACACTCCCGATTAGATTCTAATAACATCTGTTACGTTTGGTAAACGGGCAATAGCTTCCAGTATCTCATCAGGAACCTGGCTATCCGTCTCCAGAACCATTATTTTGTCCTCCGTCAGGTTGCCCCTGGTCACCCTCATCTCTGCAATGTTGATCCCGTTGTCCCCTAATATCCCGGCGACACGGCCGACCACCCCGGGCCTGTCAATGTGTTCCACAATCAGAGTTGGCTCGTGAGCTGTCAGGGATAGATCATATTGATTTATTCTGGTTATCAAAATATTCCCCCCGCCAACCGAACTCCCCCGCAGAAAGATCCGTTTGCCCGACACCCCGGTTAATTCGATATCGGCCGTGTTAGGATGAAGTTCCTCCCCTTTGGCCAATCCGATTCGCACCTCCAGTCCCAGTGCAGCTGCTCTGCTCAGGGAATCTTTTATCCCGGGATCGTCGCCGGGCAGGCCGAGCAGGCCGGCAACCAGGGCGCGATCGGTTCCGTGACCCTTATAAGTTTTTGCAAAGGAGCCGTAGAGGGTGATTTTCGCCCGCCGGATTTCCTCCCCCAAAACCGCTCTGGCAACGTTCCCGATCCTCACCGCACCTGCGGTATGGGAGCTGGAGGGCCCAACCATCACAGGGCCGATTATTTCAAAAACACTTCTCACCGACAATTTTTGTATCCTCCCCTTAGCCTATTCGCACTCTTCCTTAGAGTACCGGGCTCTGGCACCGCCGATCAGCTTTGGCCTCGTGCGGATCATGCTCAGATGGGCGAAACCGATGCTTTTCACCTTGCTCCTGACCACGACCCCGACGCTTTTGATATGCATCCCGATAAAAACATCGCCGATATCCATTCCGGCGTCTGCCTTGATGCTTTCTACAACCACGGGATTCTCCAATCTCTGCATTGCCGCTGCCGCAAGACCGCCGCCGCCCTTAGCATAAGGATAAACGGATACGATTTCCAGACCGTATCTACCTGCGCATTCTTCCTCCACTACGAGGGCCCGGTTTAAGTGTTCGCAGCACTGAACGGCCAGAAAGATCCGCCGCTCTTTCACCTGCGGCAAAATACCGTCCAGAATTGCATGTGCTACCTCCAGGCTCGTGGCCGAACCGATGGGCCTGCCGAGAACCTCACTGGTGCTCCCACCTACGACCAGGATCTGACCGGGTTTCAGGTCGGCACACTGCAATAAATCACACAAAGCCGCTTCCACCTGTTTGGTGACCTCTTTCAGGTTGAGATTACCGCCCATTGCCGTGCCGCTTTCATCCATCTGTCTCCCCTCCATTTTAAGGCGCCAAACAGCAGTATCAGTGCGAACGAGGCAATCCACCCTGTCTGCCGGTAAAAAGTAAGTACACTCTCATCTGCTTCTATCTTAACCTGCTTTTCCTTTTACAAAAAGCAGCAACAGGCAGCCTGAATCCTAACCTCTGTCAATCATACCGTTATCGATTCAACCGCAGGAGATCCGACAGCCACCGGTACCTGCATCAGCTAACCCTTATTTTCGTCCAGCAAACACCCCAACAGGGAATCAACATCTAACCCCTCGATATAAGAAGCAAGATCTATTTTTTCAAGAGCCTGCCTGAGCTCCCCCTCCCGGTAGGGGAGGCCTGTAAGGTATTCCTCCAGGCCGGAGATGTCCTCTCTGCCGAAAAAGTCGCCGTAGATCTTGCAGCCGGCAATTACGCCGTCTTTGACGTCCAGCAGCACCTCCAGTTTGCCCCAGTCGAAGCGAGCCGATTTCCGCAAACCGTATCCCGGTGAGGCTCCATAGTTCCACTCCCAGGTGCCGTACTTCGTTCTCACCAGTTCCTCAACCCGGGCGAGTTCGCCCTCGGAGAGGCGGTACTCCACACTTTGCCCACCCTCCGCCTGAAAGAGGGCCTTCACAAGAGCATTTCGGAAGTCTTCTATGTCCAGGGGCTGCGGCAGGTGCTCTTTGATGTTGGTCACTCTGCTCCTCACCGAGGCAACCCCTTTGGCCACCAGTTTTTCCCGGCCGACGTGGAGGGCGCGCACCAGGTTGTGCATGTCGGTATCGAAAAGAAGGGTTCCGTGGTGCAGGACGGAGCTGCCGTAGCGGTACTGGGCATTCCCGGAGACCTTTTTCCCCGCCACCAGGATGTCGTTCCTGCCCGCAAATTCCGCCGCCACACCAAGGGATCTCAAGGCATCGACTACCGGTCTGGCAAAGCTCTCAAAGTCGTATTGGCCGGCCTTTTGCCTCCTGGCAATGAAGGTGAAGTTCAGATTGCCCAGATCGTGGTAGACCGCCCCGCCCCCTGTCAGCCTCCTGACCACTGCAATTTCATTTTCTTTTACGAACCGGTGGTTGATTTCCTCCCAGGTGTTCTGGTTCCTGCCCACAATTACGGCCGGCCTGTTCTGCCAGAGCATGAAGAGGTCCTCTCCGGGGTCAAACTCTTTCAGCAGATATTCTTCCAAAGCCAGGTTGAAATAGGGGTTGACGGATTCGTTGATGATGCGAATCACGGATACCCTCCTCCTATAGGAGATCAGCGGCCTTTCTTCGGCAGGGAGTGAAGGGATCTGCCCTGGACGTCCAGTACCGCTTCCAGGAAGGCTTCACCGAGGGTGGGATGGGGATGGATGGTATCGATCACGTCCGCTGCCTTGAGTTTGTTTCTGACCACGACCCCTGCCTCCTGGATGAGGTCGCTGGCATGGGGGCCGATGATGTGCACGCCGATGATTACTTCTTCGGCGTCGGCGATCACTTTGATCAGGCCGTCGGCTTCGCCCATGGCCAGGGCTTTGCCGTTGGCGGCAAAGGGGAACTTTCCTACTTTGATGTCGATGCCTCGGGATTCGGCTTCTTCCTGGCTCAAGCCTACGGAGGCGATCTCCGGGAAGGAGAAAACGCAAGAGGGGACTGCGTCGTAGTCAACCCTGTGGTCGCGGCCGGCCATTCTCTCCACGGCTGCGATCCCCTCTTCGGAGGCCACGTGGGCGAGCATCGGCCCTTTGACGACGTCTCCGATGGCATAGATCCCGGGTACGGAGGTTTCGTAGTTCTCATTGATTTCGATGAAGCCTTTGTCACAGGTGACGCCCAGCCGTTCCAGCCCCAGGCCGCGGGTGTAGGGCTTCCGGCCTGTTGCCAGCAGGACGATGTCGGCAGGGCATTCGATGGTTCCCTTTTGGCCTCGGGCCACTACTCGGAGGCCGGCACCCCGGCGTTCGATTCTTTCGACTGCGGTTTGGGTGTGCACTGCGATCTTTTGTTTTTTCAGGTAGACGCCCATTCTCTTGGTGATCTCCCGATCCAGGGCACCCAGGATGTCGGGCAGGTATTCGATGACGGTGACCTGGCTACCGAAGGCGTTGAAGATGCAGGCGAATTCGATGCCGATAACTCCACCGCCGATGACGACCAGGCGCTCAGGTACGGTATCCAGTTCCAGCAGTTGGTCGCTGGTGACGACACCCGGCAGGTCGACTCCAGGGATGGGGGGCACCGCCGGTTCGGAGCCGGTGGCGATGAGGATGTTCCTGGCGGTGATTTCTTCTCCCCCGACCCGGACACGGCCGGGCGCAGCAATGCTGGCTTCCCCTGGAATTACCTCTACGCCGTATCCCTTGAGGAGGTCTTTAATTCCGGAGGTGAGCCTTTTCACTATCCGGTCCTTTCTTTCTCTGGCGCCTTTCATGTCGAAGCCGATGTTTTCCGCCCGCACGTTGTATTCGGAGAGCCTGGTCAGGGTCTTCAGTACGGCGGCGTTCTGGAAGTAGGCTTTGGTGGGAATGCACCCCCGGTTGAGGCAGGTGCCGCCCAGGGCGTCCTTTTCTATCAGAGCAACGTCCATCCCCAGCTGGCGTGCCCGGATTGCCGCTACGTAACCGCCCGGGCCCGCCCCGATTATTATCAGGTCCTTCATCGTTAGTTCCTCCTTCTTCTCTCCGGGTGCTTTTAAACAGGCCGCTTGCGGCAGCCGGCCGTTTTAGAGGGGGGGCACCAGCCGGCTGCCGGCGGCATGGACTATTTATTGTTGAGGTTTCCACTTGAGAACGGGTTGTCTTGCTGCTTTCGTTTCGTCCGGTCTGCGGATAACCGCGTTGTGCGGCGCTTCTTGCAGCCGCTCCGGGTTTTCCCGGGCTTCCCGGTCGATTTCCAGCATGGCTTCGATGAAGGCATCCAGCCGCTCTTTGGTTTCGGTTTCGGTCGGTTCGATCATCAGGGCCTCTTCGACGATCAGGGGGAAGTAGATCGTCGGCGGATGGAAGCCGCGGTCGATCAGGCCTTTGGCCACGTCGAGAGCGGTGACGCCGTTCTCCTTTTTCTGCTTCCTGGCGGAGGCTACGAATTCGTGCTTGCAGAGGCGGTTGTAGGGTACTTCGTAGCTGCCCGCCAGTTTGGTGCGGAGGTAGTTGGCGTTGAGCACGGCGTTCCGGCTGACTTCCTTCAGCCCCGCGCTGCCGAGGGCCTTGATGTAGGTGTAGGCTTTTACCATTACTCCGAAGTTGCCGTAGAATGTCTGGATCTTGCCGATGGTGTCCGACCTGTCGTAGTTGAGCCGGTATTTCCCCTCCCGTTTTTCGATTACGGGCACCGGCAGGAATTTTGCCAGAAAGTCTTTGACGCCGATCGGTCCGGATCCGGGGCCGCCTCCGCCGTGGGGGGTGCCGAAGGTTTTGTGCAGGTTGAGGTGGCAGATGTCGAACCCCATGTCCCCCGGACGGGCAATGCCGATGATGGCGTTGGCGTTGGCTCCGTCGTAGTAGAGGAGTCCGCCGGCTTCATGGAGGACCGCGGCGATCTCCTGGATCTCTTCTTCAAAAAGGCCGAGGGTGTTGGGATTGGTCAGCATCAGGCCGGCGATTTCGTCGCTCATCAGGGCGCGCAGGTCGTCGACGTCAACCAGGCCGCGCTCATCCGATTTGACTTCGATTACTTTGTAGCCCAGCATGTTGGCGGTGGCCGGGTTGGTGCCGTGGGCGGAGTCGGGGACGATCATTTTGGTGCGTTTGGTGTCCCCTCGGCTGTTGTGGTAGGCTTTGATGATCATCGCTCCGGTCATTTCTCCATGCGCTCCGGCCGCCGGCTGGAGGGTGAAGGCGTCCATGCCGGTGATTTCGCAGAGCATTTGCTCCAGTTCGTACATCAGTTCCAGGGCTCCCTGGACGGTTTCCTCCGGCTGGTAGGGGTGGATGCCGGCGAAGCCGGGAAGGCGCGCCGCCCATTCGTTGATCTTGGGGTTGTATTTCATGGTGCAGGAGCCGAGAGGGTAGAAGCCGCTGTCGACTCCGTAGCTTCTCCGGGAAAGTTCGGTGAAGTGGCGCACGGCCTCCACTTCGCTGACTTCCGGAAGCAGCAGGTCTTCTTCCCGCAGGTGCTCTTCAGGGATTTCTGCCGTCAGTTTCTCTTCAGGCAGGTCGCTTGCGGGCAGTGTGAACGCCCGGGCTCCTTTGACGCTCTTTTCAAAGATGAGTTTCATCGGCCATCCCTCCCGAGTACGGATACGAGCCTGTCGATTTCGGCGCAGGTGCGCTTTTCGGTGAAGGCAAGCAGGAGCGCTCCGTCGAGTTCGTAGCCGCCGATGATCCCTTCTTGGAGAAGGGCAGCGTTGGCCGCCCGGGGATCGGGAACGGCTACTGCGAATTCTTTGAAGAAGGGTTTCCGGTATTTCAGTTTGAGGCCGGCCTGTTCCAGTCGTCGTTTGGCGTAGCAGGCCAGTTGGTGGCAGCGCCTAGCGATCTCTTTGAGGCCTTCTTTGCCCACAACGGTGAGGTAGATGGTTGCGGCCAGGGCGCAGAGGGCCTCGTTGGAGCAGATGTTGGAGCCGGCCTTTTCTCTGCGGATGTGCTGTTCCCGGGCCTGGAGGGTGAGGACGAAGGCGCGGTTGCCTTCCCGGTCGACGGTTTCTCCTACCAGCCTCCCGGGGACCCGGCGCATCAGTTTCTCGGTTGCCGCAAAGAAGCCCAGGTAGGGGCCGCCGAAGCTTAAGGGGTTGCCCAACGGCTGCCCTTCGCCGACGGCGATGTCGGCACCCCAGGAGCCGGGCGGTTTCAGCAGGCCGAGGGAAATGGGGTCAACGACCATGATCAGGAGGCCCCTGGCGCCGTGGATGGCTTTTTCGATCTCTTGTAGCCCTGTTTCCAGGTTACCGTAGAAGTTGGGGTGCTGGATCGCTACTGCGGCGGTGTTTTTGTCGATGAGGGCGGCGATGGCGTCAGGGTCGGCGCCGCCGTCTTTTCCGGGTACGGTGATGATCTCCATTTTGCCGCCCATGGCGTAGGTTTTAACTACGTCCAGGTAGCGCGGGTTGACGGTGTCCGGAATGAGTATTTTTTTTCGGCGCGTGGCGTCGCAGGCCAGGGCGCAGGCCTCGGCCAGAGCGCTCCCTCCGTCGTACATGGAGGCGTTGGCCAGGTCCATGCCGGTGAGGTTGCAGATCATGGTCTGGTATTCGAAGATGGACTGCAGTATTCCCTGACTCAGTTCCGGCTGGTAGGGCGTGTAGGCGGTGTAGAATTCGGAGCGCAGGAGCATTTGTTCGACTACCGCCGGGATGTAGTGGTCGTAGGCTCCGGCACCGAGAAAGCAGGGGCGGTCGGCGGCGCTCAGGTTTTTGGCAGCCAGGGCCGCCAGTTCCCTGCGCAGTTCCATCTCCGACAGCGGCCCGGGCAGGTTGAGTTCTCTGTTGAGCTTCAGGTCGTCCGGGATGTCCGCAAACAGGTCGTCGATGTCTTTTACCCCTATGGCGTCCAGCATCTGCCGGACTACCCAGGGGGGGTTGGGTACGTAGTTCATCTGAGCTCCTCCTCCGCTTTGCCTTTATTCTTCTGCCTTTTCGCAAAATTCGGCGTACTGTTCGGCGTTCATGAGGTTGTTGAGTTCATCCGGGTTGCTCATTTTTAAGACGGCGATGTGTTGACCGTAGGGGTCTTTGTTGAGTGTTTCCGGTTCGTCTTCTAAGGCTTCGTTGACACCGGTGATGGTGCCGGAGACAGGGGTGTGCATGTCCGCTACCGCTTTCACGGATTCGATGACGCCGATGGTGTCCCCCGCCGCAAATTCGCTGTCGATTTCGGGCAGTTCTACGAATACGATGTCACCAAGGTGGTGCTGGGCATAGTCGGTGATGCCGATGTAGGCGAGGTCGCCTTCTACCCGCACCCATTCGTGGTCTTCGCTGTAATAGTAGTTTTCTTTGATTTCCATTGGCGATCGCTCCTTTTGTTTTTGTTTTTTCGGTTGTTTATTTTGTTCTTTTGTAAAAGAAGCCTTTGCCTGTGCGCGCTTTTACGGGTTTGTTGCGGATGATGATGTCGATCTCTTCGCCGGGTACGGCGTATTCTTTCTCTACCAGGGCAAGGCCGAGGTTTTTACCTAAGGTCGGGGCGTAGCCGCCGCTGGTCACCCATCCGATTTTTTGGCCGTTCTTTTGGATTTCGTAACCGGCACGGGGAATGCCCCGCCCCGTCATTTCCAGTTCGACCAGCAGCCGGTCAGGGCCCTTTTCCTTTTGTTTGGCCAGTGCCTCTTTTCCGATAAAGGATGGTTTGTCGAGTTTGACAAAGCGGTCCAGGCGAGCCTCCAGGGGGGTGATCTCCCGGCTCAGTTCGTGGCCGTATAGGGGCATTTTGGCTTCAAAGCGTAAGGTGTCGCGCGCCCCCAATCCTATGGGGAGTACTTCCCCTTTGCCGGCTTCCAGTATTGCTTCCCACAGTTCGCAGGCTTTGTCAGGGGAGGTGTAGAGTTCGAATCCGTCTTCTCCGGTGTAGCCGGTGCGCGAGACGATACACTCTATCCCCGCTACTTTGACCGCAGGCCGGAACCAGTAGTAGTTGATTTCTTTGAGGTCGGTGTCGCAGATGATCTGTAAGACTTCTTCTGCCAGCGGACCCTGCAGGGCAAGTTCTGCATAGGATTCGGAGACGTTCTCCAGGGTGACCCCGGGGAGCTTGTGTTCCTGCATCCAGGCAAAGTCTTTGTCGGTGTTGGCGGCGTTGACGATCAGGAAGTAGTGGCTGCGGTCGTATTTGTAGATCAGGAGGTCGTCTACGCAGCCGCCGTCCGGATAGCACATCGGTGAGTAGCAGACCTGGTTTTCTTTGAGTGCGCTGATGTCGTTGGTTATCAGTTCCTGCACAAATTCTTCGGCCTTTTCACCCCGGATGTCGACCTCTCCCATGTGGGAAACGTCGAAAAGTCCGGCCTTTTGACGCACCTGGTGATGTTCGGCTATGATGCCGGTAGCCTTGTACTCCACCGGGAGCTCCCAGCCTCCAAAATCGATCATGTTGCCGCCGTGTTTTTGGTGCATCGGGTACAGCGGCGTTCTCTTTAAGGACATTTCTTACCCTCCATTCCTGTATTGCCGTCAGTTTCTTTATGGTACGTTACCAGTTACCCGGATGCTCTCCACCGCTCACCCCCTCCTTCTTATTTTTTATTTTGCACCTCTTTTACAAGCTTGAAACTAAAAAAGAGCAGAGGGATCCTCCCATGCTGCTCTGTTTAACCTAAAAAGCTGAATCCGTTTTCAGTGGCATCAACAAGTAAACAGAGGGCAAGGAGGTATACCTCCCCTGCCCTCTGTTTTGTACCTGAGAGTTTCGCCCTTTGTCGGGCTTGCCCCTTCGGCGTTCCTAGAACTTTCCAGAGGTTGTCAGAATACGGTCTTTGCACCTGAAAGATTCGCTAATACCCGGGGAAGATATTAGCTTGCATCTTCGGTACGGGGCATAGCCCCGTTTCTCCCGTATTCTTCATCCACCAATATTTATTTTTTGCAATAACCTAATTTAATATTATTATACAGTTCTGGTAATGTCAAGAGTCATTTTGGGCTCTTTTGATGCAGAACAACCAGAGTTTCGTTCACAGCACTTTAGTCGGTTAAAATGGTATTGCAAAAGGTGGGTATCACCAAGGTATTATAGTTGTGGTGTAAAACCAATACCTGAAAGGAGAGATACCTACCCAATGACATTATACACTCAACTTAAGTATTCTGGTCACCAGGCTAGCTCTTTGTACACTAAAGGCAGCAGCTTCGTTCTGCAAATAAGACATCCTTTTTTCCGCAGAGGCATGCAGAGGATGTCAAGTTCGGACCATCTTCTCCCAAAGGTAGCTGAGAACGACCCTTAAGAGCCCGGCTGCAGGAACGGCAAAGATCAGTCCGAGGGGCCCCGCCAGGTAGCCTCCAACCAATAAAACAAACACCACCATCAAGGGATGCAGCCCCACCCGGTCTCCGAGCAAGCGGGGAGCCAGAACGCTCCCTTCCAGCTGCTGAACGGCAAGAAAAATGCCCAGCATCAGAACCGCCTTCCATTGGCTGATGGAGAGTGCCAGCCCGATAACCGGAACGGCAGCCAGCACAGGGCCAAAAACGGGAACAAGGTCGGCAACTGCGGTAAACAAACCGATGAGAACGGCAAAGGGCATGCCGATCAGGGCAGCTCCAACTCCCGTCAACAAACCGACGATTGCTGAGATCAGAAGGTGCCCCCGCAGGAACTGACTGAAGATCAGATCGCCTTCCCGGATCAGGGAAAGCAGGTCACTGCGGCAGCCGGGGGGAAGGGCAGCCAGAAATCTCTTCTTAATGTGATCGAAATCCCTGATCAGATAATAAGCCAGGAAGGGGGCCAGAATCAGGCTGGGCAAGAAGGTAATGATTCCCAGGACTGCCCGCGCAAAACCCCGCAGGCTTTCTAACACCCCGCTCCGGATCTGGCCGGTCATCTCTCTCAAAACCTGCCGGCCCTCCGGAGGCAGGTAAACGCGCTCGGAGAGCCTGTAGAGATGAGCCTGCGCTTCTTCCCACGCCCTTGTATATTCGGGTAGAATCTTGCTGAAGGACCTGGCTTCCTGAAGAAGCGCCGGGATAAAAACGGTGAAGAAGATGGCCACAAGAACCATTCCTGCGGCATAGACGGTAAAGATTGCCGTCCTCCGTTTGATCCCCCTCATCTCCAGGCTTCTAACCAGGGGGTAGATGACATAGGCGATCAAGGCGGCGATAACAAAAGGAATTAATAAAGATCGTATATAATAAAAAAATGCTGCACCGCCCAGCCCTATCAATATGAGGGCGGTTATCCGCAGGAAACGCCGCTGCATAAACCGTTCTCTCCATCTTTAAAATCCATTTACTAGCGGCGCATCATCTCCAGCATTCCCCGGGATACCCCACGCAAGACCCTTCTCGCCCTTTCTCCCACCTGGGGAAAAATCAGCGTTTTTCTGGGCGCACCATTACGAGAGGAAAAGAAGATCCCCAGGATGGCACCCACAATCCCTCCGGTAAGCAGTCCGCTAAAATAATTCCTTTTCGTCAACATCCTCACCTCCCTGCCTTATCAAGGTCTTCTGCATAATCATTGAGCGCCAGGAGACTGCCGTCTTCACTGATTTCGTAGACCTCGCCCTCCCCGCGAGTGTTGAACTCCACAAAACACGACCAGCAGAAGTACTGATCGGCTCCAACCTTACCCGTTTGTTTGCTCCGACAAATCGGACACTGCACGATCTTCTTCACTCCCGTCCAAACCCGTATAACTGGCTATAACGGCCTCTTTTCCCCACGTCACAACCATTTCCGGAGGCATTATCATCCTCCCGGAAAGGAGGTCTCCGACCAGCCCAGTCGAAACCTCATATCCCAAAAGCCTCCCCGGACCATCGAAGAACACATCTTCCAGCGTGCCCAGATTCCGCCCCTCCTCAGTTACCACTACCCCCCCGGCTATTTCATTAACCCTCTTTCCTTCCGGTTGGCATTCCCCCTTTTCAAGAATCTCCTCCCCGTCTACGGTAACGGCATCATCCCCAATGCCCTTAACTTCCTCCAACGGGATGTACCGGGTTCGATTCAAAAACCCCTTAGCGTTAACAACCAGATGAGTGATCTTAAGCTCCTCGTGGCTCCAGATCAGGTCTTCCACAACTCCCAACTCTTTACCCGTAGCAAGGCTGATTACCGGCAGACCTATAACATCCCGGCCCTTGCGCAATTCATACCCCATCTCCCTGAGAAATAATCCTGTGTAATCTTTATTATTACCCTCTTATGAGAAATAATTCACCCGCCGGGCGCATCCAGCGGGTGAATCGATAGCGATAACGCCGCCCGTACCGGCAGAGAATTACCGGCACGCAGCAGAATAATTACAATTTCCTGGAAATTATTCCTCCTCCCAGCACCAGGTCGTCCTTGTAGAAAACCGCCGACTGGCCCGGCGTAACCGCCCTTTGAGGAACGCTAAAGCGTACAGTCACCTCATTAGGGGCTCTTCCCGGTAGAATAACGGCAGGTGCAGGTGCCGAAGTATAACGGATCTTTACTTCGGCGGTTCGTTCCTCCTGCAGGGTGTCAAAAGGAATAAAGTTCACCTTTTCGGCAACCAGTCCATTTGCTTCCAGATGACTCTTTTCCCCTACCACAAGGGCATTGCGAGAGGGATCGATCTCCACCACATAGGCAGGGTACCCCAGGGCCAGCCCCAGCCCGTGTCTCTGGCCGATTGTATAAAAAGCAAGCCCCTGGTGCTTGCCGACCAGGTTTCCGTGCACGTCATAAATCGGGCCCGGCACCGCCGCCTGCGGCAGGCGCTGCTCCAAAAAGCTCCTGTAATCATTATCCGGGATAAAACATATCTCCTGGCTCTCTTGCTTTTCCGCAACCGGTAGTCCGGCCCGGGAGGCCAGCTGGCGCACCTCACTCTTCAGGTAATCTCCCAGGGGAAACTTAAGATACGGCAGCTGATCCTGTCGCAGCATGTATAACACATAGCTCTGGTCCTTTTTTTCGTCGCGCCCCTTTTTTAAAAGCCAGCGTCCCAACCGCTCATCATACATCGTCCGGACGTAATGCCCTGTGGCCAGGAAATCCGCTCCTAGAGCGCGCACGCGATTCAAAAGAACGTGAAACTTGATCTCTCTGTTGCAGGCAATACACGGGTTGGGGGTTCGGCCGCCCAGATATTCCCGACAGAAGTAATCGATCACCCCTTGCTCAAAGACATCCTGAAAGTTCCATACATAGTGAGGAATTCCGATAACTTCGCAAACCCTGCAGGCGTCCTCGACTGCGGCGAGCGAACAGCACCCGCCGTAATCCGGATCGGTTACACCGGAGGGCCAGACCTGCATGGTGATGCCGATCACGCGGTATCCCTGCTCTTTCAGCAGATAGGCGGTAACCGAGCTGTCCACCCCGCCGCTCATGGCTACGAAAACTGTCTCCTGCACAGATAAACCCCCGTCTTAAATCTTCTCTTCAAAAACACGCTGTCTTTCAATGAGTTCTACCAGGGCATCCAGGACATAATCGATATCCTCTTCTTTATTCGACCTGCCGACGGTCATTCTGATCGTTCCCGCGCCGAGTTCTGGCGTCAGGCCGATCTCTTTGAGTACATGGGATAACTGCGAAGCGCCGGAACTGCAGGCGGAACCGGTCGAAACGGCGATTCCCTGCTGGTCAAGGCCCACCAGCAGGCACTCCCCTTTCGTCCCGCAAAAGCTGAAGTTTACATTATGCGGCAAGCGCTGCTCTGGGTGCCCGTTTAACTTGGCATCCGGAATCCGCTCTTTGATGCCCCGTATCAAACGGTCGCGCAGCATCCTATAGCGGGCACTCTCGCCGGGAAGATCCCTTGCCGCAACCTCGGCCGCCTTTCCCAGGCCGACAATTCCGGGCAGATTCTCCGTCCCCGGCCTGTACTCCCTTTCCTGACCGCCCCCGTGCAGGAGCGGCTGAATTCTGGTTCCCTTTCTAATATATAAGGCCCCTACACCCTTGGGCCCGTAAATTTTGTGCGCCGAAAGTGAAAGCAGATCGACATTTAGAGCATCAACATGCACAGGTATGTAACCTACCGTTTGGACGGCATCGGTGTGAAAAGTTATTTCGTGCTCCCGGGCTATTCTTCCGATCTCGGGAATGGGCTCGATTGTACCGATTTCGTTATTGGCATGCATGATCGTGATCAGGACGGTATCCCGGCGAATAGCCTTTCGAACATCCAAAGGATCGACAAAACCATCCTTGTCCACAGGAAGGTAGGTAACATCAAATCCGTTTCGGGCCAGCATCACACAGGTGTCGAGCACGGCGTGGTGTTCGATGGCGGAGGTAATGATATGCCTGCCTTTCGATCTGCCGGCAAACGCCGCCCCGATAACCGCCAGGTTGTCAGACTCCGTTCCCCCGCTGGTGAAGATGATCTCTTCCGGCCGGGCTCCGATCAAAGCAGCAACCCTTGTCCTTGCCAGCTCCAACTGCTGCTTCGCTGCTCTCCCGTAGAAGTGAAGGCTGGAGGGGTTGCCGAAGGTGTTTTCCAGGATATGGCACATCTCTTTCTGTACTTCAGGATGAAGCGGCGTCGTGGCTGCGTGATCCAGGTAAACTTCTCGTCTCACTGCCATCACCAAACTACCTCCAGTCATGAAGAATCATTAAAATATATTCTTCACTATATTATGATTCTTCATTACGAGAGGCTTTCAAAGAGGATAACCAGGCTCTGATCTGTTTTTCCCGACCATTTTCCGAGGGCCTGTAATAAACGCGCCCCTGCAGAGGGTCAGGGAGATACTGCTGGTCGACATAGTGGCGGGGATAGTTGTGAGGATAGAGGTACCCCTTCCCGTGGCCCAGCTTTTTAGCCCCGCTGTAATGAGAATCCCGCAGGTGTGGGGGGACATCTCCGGTATCCCGATCTTCTATATCCTGCATAGCCTCCTCGAGCGCCCTGTAGACGCTGTTGCTCTTGGGAGCACAGGCTATGTAGAGCACCGCTTCCGCCAACAGCAGCCTACCCTCCGGCATCCCAACCTGTTCCAACCCGCGTGCCGCCGCTTCGGCCACAACCAGAGCAAGGGGATCGGCAAGGCCGACATCCTCCGCAGCGCAGATAACGATCCTCCTGGCGATGAAGCGGGGATCCTCCCCCGCTTTCAGCATCCGGGCCAGCCAGTGCAGAGCAGCGTCCGGGTCAGAGCCCCGCATGGACTTGATAAAGGCAGAAGTAACGTCGTAATGCATATCCCCCTCCCGGTCGTAGCGGACGGGTGCCTGCTGGACAGCAGCCGCAGCTTCTTCAACACCGATCCTGTAAACACCGTCCGCTCCCGGTTTGCTCAAATGCACCGCAGTCTCCAGGGCGTTGAGGAGAACCCGGGCATCCCCTCCGGCGACACGCAGCCAGTGCTCCTCAGCCTCCGGGGCAACCTGAATCCTCATCTTGCCGAGGCCGCGCTCCCGGTCGGAAAGGGCGCGCCTTAATATCTTCTGCAGATCCTCATCCTTTAAAGGATAAAAGGGAAGAACACGAACCCGGGAGAGAAGAGGGGAATTAACGGTGAAATAGGGATTTTCCGTGGTGGCTCCGATTAAGATAACAACCCCCTGCTCCACGGCCGGGAGCAGCACATCCTGTTGAGCCTTGTTGAAGCGGTGGATTTCATCGATGAAAAGGATCGTCCTTTGATTGTGGTACTTCAGACGGTCACGGGCCTCCTGAAGCACTTTGCGCAGCTCGCCGACACCGGTGCTGGTGGCGTCGATCTGAATAAAAAACCCCTGCGTAGCCCTGGCAATGATCCCGGCCAGGGTGGTCTTTCCGGTTCCCGGCGGGCCGTAAAAGATCGCCGAAAAGGGTTTGTCCGTCTGTAATGCATTATAAAGGAGGCGGCCGGGAGCCACCAAATGCTCCTGGCCGGCGAACTCCTCAAGGCTCTGCGGCCGCAGCCTGAAAGCGAGAGGCCCCTCCCTTTCCAGCGCTTTCCTCTGGGCACAGTCGAACAGATCCACATGAGACACCCTCTTTTTTATTCAGCCCAGAAAAAGGAATACCCGCACGGCATTCGAGCAGAACGAGCCTTATTCAAGGTGCTGGTCGATAAACCGCGCCAGCTCCTCCTTGGGGCGAAATCCGCTAATCCTTGCAACTTCCCTGCCGTTGCGGAACATAATGAGGGTAGGAATGCTCATAACACCGAATTCTTCCGCCGTCCGGCGATTTTCATCGACATTCAGCTTACCTACCAATACCCGGCCGGAATAATCAGCAGCCAGCTCCTCCAGCACAGGTGCCAACATCTGGCAGGGGCCGCACCAGCTTGCCCAAAAATCCACTATAACAGGCAGCTCTGCTTTCTGCAATTCTGCTGCAAAATTATCATCAGCCAAAGTTCTGATGTCTCCGCTCACAATACCGCTCTCCTTTTATGCCAGGTTTTCCTAAAGAATATAATTAAACCAGAACTGCTGTCAAGTGGACAAACTTCCGCAAGAACCCAATAGCTATTTTTCCGGCTGTTCGCTCTCCGGAGGGGAATCGGGAGGGGTGATCTCCGGACGTTCACTTCCCGGGTGAAAAGGAGCCGGCTCCGGTTGCGGGATCTCCAAAGGGCTCATATCCGGGTGGGGAATACGGAAACTTCTCACTACCATCACCTCATCTCTAATATGCCCCCGGATGAGTCCGGTTATGTGCCGGCTGGAAAAATAAAAACCGGAACAGCCACAACCCGTCAATCCTGTCCCATAACGGAATCAAGACCGTACTTTTCGAAGTGCTCCCTAAGATACTTGACGGTATTTTCGGTTACGCCGAACCGAAGGGCCATCTCTTCATCGGTCAAGCCCTCTTCCAGAGCAGCAATAAAGGAATCAAAGTCGATACCTGCATCCTCAACAAGTGCTTTCAGACTCGGCTGTAGCCCCCAGGGAGGTCCTAATCCGAATGCCGCCGACATATTTTTTATTGCCTCGCTTTCTTTTGATATTGTTTTACCTGCAGTTCACTATATAATATTGGGGAATGGCATTGATCTTATACAATAAACATAAAAGCACTCCTGACGTCTCCGCAACACCTGAAGCCTGACAGAAGGAACAACCCCCCCAGATGTCGAATCTCCAAATGTTTGTTCTTGAACTGATCTTGGGAAAGGAGAAACAAAAACAAAATGAAAAACTACCTCCAGTTGACCCGTCATACAGGTAACACGGCTCTCTTCCTGGCCGTAGAAATGTCCCTTGTCTCCACCCTGCAGGGAAGGCCGCTGCACATTCACGCAGAAGGGCTGCGCGGCACGGGAAAGACCACTATCATGCGTTCGGTTACACAGATCCTCCCGAAGATCACCCGCATCAAGGGGTGTCTCTACAACTGCGACCCGGAGCGACCTCACTGCCCGCAGCACAAAAACATGACGCCGGAAGAGATCGCCGCCCTGGGCACAGAACAGATCCCCGTTCCCTTTTTGGAAATCTCCCATTCCGCCAAGATCGGTACGGTCGCCGGGACTATCGACCTGGCCAAGCTCACCAATCCCTCCCGACCGGAGGCGGCCCTCCTGCCCGGCATCATCCCTCAGGCGCACAGGGGGATAGTCTTCGTCGACGAAATCAACCGCCTGGCAGACACCTCGCCGGAAATAACGGACGTTCTCCTCGATGCCATGGGCACCAAGCCAGGGCGCGTCCAGATAGAGGAAACGGGCCTTCCCGTCGTCGAGGTTCCCGTTGCGGTTTCGGTTTGGGCGGCATCAAACCCCGATGAAGAGCCGGGGCCCTTGGCGGAGATCCGCCGGCAGCTGTCCGACCGCTTCGATCTGGTCATCCCCATGGGCAGGCCAACCACCCCCGAGGAAGTGGTGGATATTCTGACGACGGAGGAAGCCAAGAATGACAGAGAGCTTTCCGAACAGGAGCGCAGCCAGCTGGAACAGCTGCGGAAAAACCTGGAGAACATAGCCCTGCACAGCGATCTGACGATGCCCGATTACCTTACGACGTTTCTGGCCAACCTCTACATCAACTTCAACATCGAAAGCCTCCGGGCGCTGGAAGCGATCCGGCAGGCCGCTCTGTTGCACTGCGCTTTGAGAAAGCGCAGCCAGGTCATGATCAGCGACATCATGGCGGTACTTCCCCTTGCCCTTTACCACCGGGTCAGCCCGGCCACACTTACGGAAATCATGAATACCGTCAACAACCGCATGGTCGGCAACGGCAAGGAGAAGGAGAACGGCAAAAAAAGCGCACAGGGACGCCAGCTGCCCCCTATTTTTAACAACAGAAAGGCCAATAAGCGGCAGACGAGCGAAGATTCTCCTCCGGAGAGGGCACGCCTCTTGCGCGACCTGCCCGAGAACGGAATTATAAGAAAGGAATCGGAAAGCTTCTAATAACGAGAATTTAGAAGTGATCACATGTCTCCACAAAGGTCTTTGCTGGAAAAACTGACAAGAGAGCAACTGTTGGACCTGGGCAGTCAAATTGCGGCCAGTCTGGCGCAAAAACAGGGGTGCCGGATCGGTGAATCGGCCGTCGCCAGCCACTTTGTGCACAATATCAACCCGCTCCGCCCCGGTGAAATACGCATTTGCATCAACCGGGACGCCGGCCAGTCACTGGCACAGCTGGAAACACCGGGGCAGGTGATCCACCTCGATGTTTTCCACGAACCCGCCCCTGTTAAAATCAAACCGCTGATCGCCGCCCTGGCCCAAACGATGCGGTCCTATCTGCTCTTGCTCCAGGTAAGACCCGGAAATATCGAGCCGCACCTGCGCCTGCTGTATGAGTCGTTATTCATACAAACCGGCACCGGGAAGGGAAACCTGCTGGACCTGCTGAAAACCCGGGAAGAGCATTCTCAAAAGCAGGAAAGCGATTCTAATGGACAAAAAAGGAACCATGTTCACATTTTGCTGACCGGCCTGCCGCCAAAGGACTGCGCCCTGATCCCCTGTCTGGTGGATGCGGTGGAAACGGAGATCGCCCGGCAGGGTATTGAAATAAGGAAAGTTGAAGGTATAGTCCACGTGGAGAAAAAGGGGCAGCAGCCATTACCGGGGAGCTTCCTGGGGCTGCATCCGGAAGAGCACAGGCTCTGGAACCTGGCCATGGCCCTCTCCGACATTCTCAACGGCCCCGACGATGTTATCGATTTCCTGCAGGTCTTCTCGGGCCCTTTCAAGCGCAAGAAGTCCCTCTCCTTAATTCGCAACAGGAATGGGAACTTGCGCTCACTGATCCTCAGCATGGCCGAAGCGGGACTAATCAAAAGAGGCTGGTTCGCCGATACCCTGACCAAAGAGGGGAAGGAACTCCTGGACTTTGTCATCAAGCACCAACATGAGCTGGAGTCTCAGCTGCGCAGAATGCTCAGGACGGTCCCGGTTCCTCACGGCCGTTACCGCTCCGTAAGAAACAGCCACCTGAAGAGCAGACAGAAGCATTACAGCTACACCAGCAAAACAACCTCACTGATGAAAGATACCTGGCTGGGGAGTATTGCCGTTCCGGAGACAATGATACAGGCAGCGAAGAATAAACTACTTAAAAAGCGCCCTCATCTCCGCATTACCAGAGAGGACATCAAGGTACACGAGCGAGAGATCACTCAACCCGTTGATATTTGCCTGCTCATTGACGGAAGCGCCAGTATGGCCGGCCCTAAAATGAAGGCGGTAAGGCGGCTGGCGGAGCACCTGCTCCTGGCAACGAGGGACAAGATCGCCATCGTCCTTTTCCAGGGGCGGCAGGCCCGGGTTGCGGTGCCCTTTACCAGGAACTATACGCGCCTCAAAGCCGGCCTGAAGTCGATGCAACCGCAGGGGCTGACCCCGCTCGCCGACGGCCTGACGACGGCCTTGAGTATTATCAAAAACCGCCACGTGCGCAATCCGCTGCTGGTCCTGATAACGGACGGCATCCCCACCTGCGGCAAGTGGTCGAACAACGCCCGGGATGACGCCCTCAAGGCCGCCGAGATGCTCAAAGGAACGCGAGCCAAACTGATCTGCATCGGAGTGGCTTCCAACCAGGAATTTCTTGAAGAACTGGCGCAGCGCTCTGAAGGAAATGTTTACATCCTGGACAGCCTGGAGGAGCATGCCACTCTGATCGAAATCGTCCACAGAGAAAGGAAGCCCTACTCCCGTTAGCTTCCCAGCTGGGCGCGGCGGTGTTGCTCAAGGTAAATCAACAATACCGATACATCCGCCGGCGTGACTCCAGGTACGCGCGCCGCCTGGCCGAGGGTCCGCGGCCTCACCTGCTTCAACCGTTCCCGGCCTTCCCTGGAAAGACCGCGCATGGCGTCGTAATCGAAATCGACAGGGAGATGTCTGCTCTCCAGCTTTTCCATCCGGGCAACATGAGCCTCCTGCTTCGACAGGTAACCGGCAAATTTCGTCTCGACCTCAATCTCCCCGGCTACATCAGGCGGCACATCATCCTCCCTCCCCGTCAAAATCATGAGATCGGCAATGGTTATCTCAGGCCGCCTTAAAAGCTCCTCCAGCGTTACCCCTCCCTTTAAGGGGGCGCTCCCCTTTCCGGCAAGAAACTCCTGCACCCTGGCCGTCGGGGTGACTCTCGTTTTCTTCAGCCAGGATCGCTCCTTCTCCAGCATCTCAACCTTTTGGGAAAACAACCGGTAGCGCTCATCGGAGACCAGACCGACCCGTCGGCCGATTTCCGTCAGACGCAGGTCGGCATTATCGTGCCTCAAGAGCAGCCGGTACTCCGCCCGGGAGGTCAAAATGCGGTAGGGTTCCCGGATCCCCTTGGTGATCAGATCGTCTACCAGCACACCGATGTAAGCCTGGGAGCGCTTCAAAATCAGAGGCTCCTCTTCCCGGATGTAGAGAACGGCATTGATGCCGGCGAGAATACCCTGAGCAGCAGCCTCCTCGTAACCGGAGGTCCCGTTGATCTGCCCCGCCGTAAAGAAGCCCTGAACATCCCTGGTCTGGAGGGTGGGCTCGAGCTGCACCGGGGTCACGGCATCATATTCGATGGCATATCCGGTGCGCACCATCCGGGCATTTTCCAGGCCGGGGAGGGAATGCAGGACGGCTAGCTGCACATCCTCAGGGAGGCTGGTGTTCATTCCCTGGACGTAATACTCGTCCGTCGTCCACCCCTCCGGCTCCAGGAATATCTGGTGGCTGCGCCGGTCAGGAAAACGCACCACCTTATCTTCAAAGGAAGGGCAGTAGCGCGGCCCAATCCCTTCAATAATCCCGGAATACAGGGGAGACCTGTGCAGGTTTTCCCGGACGATTTCATGGGTTTTTTCATTGCTGTGGGTAAGCCAGCAGGACAACTGCCGCCGTTTCACCCTTTTGGATAAGTAGGAGAAATAGAGCGGCTCTTCATCACCGGGTTGTTCGATTAATTTTGAGAAATCGATGCTCTTGCGGTCAACCCTGGGGGGCGTCCCGGTTTTAAAGCGGATCAGCTCAAAGCCCAGATCGGATAAGGATTCGGCCAGCTCTCCCGGAGCCAGCTGCCCGTTGGGACCCCCCGGATAGGCAACATCTCCGATGATAATCCTCCCCCGCAGATAGGTTCCGGTCGTCAGGATAACCGCCCGCGCCGTAAACCTGGCACCGGTCTGGGTGACGACACCTAATACCCGGCCACCCCGCGCAATGATCCTTTCCACAATCCCCTGTTTCAGATCGAGGTTCGGCTCCTTCTGGAGGGTTTTCAGCATCTCCAGCTGGTACATCTTTTTGTCTACCTGGGCGCGCAAGGCCCGCACCGCCGGCCCCTTGCCGGTATTGAGCATGCGCATCTGGATAAACGTCTTATCCGTGTTCAGTCCGATTTCCCCACCCAGAGCGTCGATCTCCCGTACCAGATGGGCCTTCCCCGGCCCTCCTACCGCAGGGTTGCAGGGCATCAGGGCAACATAATCAAGATTTAAGGTCAGCAAAAGGGTGCGGCATCCCATCCTGGAGGCTGCCAGGGCTGCTTCACAGCCGGCATGGCCGGCTCCGATCACAATCACATCATAATCCCCAGCCCGGTATTCTTCAGCCATCTAATATCCCCCATCAAAAATCATATACTAAAAGAAAGCCTTTCCGGGCATATTTTATCACACAGAGAGATAACAAAACATAAACTCCGGTACCGCTCCCCATAAACAAGTAGCCGGCCGTTCCCTTTCCTGTGACCGCATCAGCACCAAGGCACAGGTAACATTTGCCGAGGATAAACAGCGATTCTCTTAAAACAACTCGAGGAGAGGAATACCGGCCTGAATTTTTAATAAAATGTATATCATGGTTCTCCGGCTCGTTTATCTGATAAAATATCGGTAAGATCTTCGAATTCGTTTTTGTCAGAATCACCGGAGGAATATCCCTTTGAGGAGGTAAATCATGATCCCCCTGCGAGACAGTACCCGTTCCCGCAGCTTCCCTTATGTGAATGTGGTCTTGATAGTCCTGAACATTCTGGTTTTTTTAAAAGAACTGGCACTCCCCACCCAGCACCTAAATTATTTTTTCTATACTTTCGGGGTGATTCCGGCCCGCGCCGTCGAACAGGCAGCCGCAGGTGCCCCTCTTGCTGTAGCAGCCGTTCCCTTTATAACGGCCATGTTCATCCACGGCGGCTGGATGCACCTTCTGGGGAACATGCTTTATCTCTGGATCTTCGGTGATAATGTCGAGGACCGCATGGGGCATATCCCCTATCTTTTCTTCTACCTGAGCGTGGGGGTCATCGGAAGCATCGCCCACATTATTGCCAATCCCGGTTCCCAGGTGCCGATAATCGGTGCCAGCGGAGCCATCGCCGGTGTCCTGGGAGCCTACTTCCTCTCCTTCCCCGGCTCCCGCATCCTAACCCTCGTCCCGCTGTTCTTTTTTATCACGGTTATCCAGGTGCCGGCCCTGGTTTTTCTTCCCGTGTGGTTCATCATCCAGCTTCTCAACGGGCTCAGCACAGCCGGAATGGCGGCCAACACAACGGCCTGGTGGGCTCATGTTGGGGGCTTTCTCGGTGGGGCAATTCTACTCCCCTTCTTCTCTCGGCCGCGCCGGTACGTTTAAAGATCCCAATAATAAAAACTCCACAATCTGTTAATCCTTTCCCGTCTCATGCGGCCTAATCTCTTAGATCCATCATTTCCCTTGTCCAAATGTAAAAATTTATATAAGTTGTAAATATTGTTTCTTCACTACAGGAAAAATGCCAGACAATGCCGAAATAAACCATTAGTCACTATTTACTCCCAATTCGGCTCCACGAGATAAGAAGCTTACCGGTAAGGAAGATCTCCAGTACGATCTTGCTTTTGAATTCCGGCGAATATTGTTTGCGAACAATCATTTGGTTCTTTGCATAATGTAATCTGTCTTTTTCGAGAGGAAATTACCATTAAATGACGAAATATCCATCAGTGACCATTCGGCTCCCGGGGGAAGGGATTGCCGGGAGGAAAGAGGCCTTGCCGATGGAGAAGATGCCCTTTTATCTAGTGGTGTTTCAGTCCGTTCCGGAAACCGCCATCCTTATTTCTTTAGGTTTGACCTTGCTCGGATTCAAGCCAAAGCTGAAAAGCGTTCTGATCATTGCTTCCCTTGAATCGCTGGTATCCTTCCTGGTCCGCGGCCTGCCGCTGCCCCCCGGAATCAATGTTTTCCTCCAGCTGCCTGTGCTGATCGTCTTAACGGCCTGCTGCTGCAGCCTGAATCTGCTGGATGCGGCACTGGCCTCTCTTTTGGGTCTGGTCGTGTTGGCGCTGACGGAAACGGTGTTTAATTTGCTGATCTCCGCCGTTAGCGGGATCGCCGTCCGGCAGGCCCTTGAGGATCCCCTGCTGCGGCTGTTGTTCCCGCTTCCCGAGTTCGCTTTTTTGACAGTTGTGATTTTTATTTTAAGGCATTATAACCTGGCGCTTTTCGATATTCGGGAGCTGAAGAATCTGGAGCGGTTGAAGGGTGATGAAAAACAGGAATAACTTATTTACCATCTTTGTAATTTTGCTTTCAGCCGTAGTGCTGGTAACTCTGGGTTTTTACTTCCAACGCCTGGCGGAAAGCGGTCGTGTGGTTTCTCCGGAACTGGCGGTGGTCGTCATCAATGTTGTTATTTTTAGCATGGTTCCGGTTTTGCTTGTTATGTTAAGGAAGCTGTTTTTGCTGGAAAGACAGGAGAAAATCGTAAAGGTTCAGGAGCTTTATATCGGGCATTTGCAGGAACTCGTCCGGGTGACAAGGGCCCAGAGGCATGATTTCGTCAATCACCTGCAGGTCGTTTACGCTTTGTTGAAGACCGGCAAAATCGAGAAAGCGCAGAGGTATATCGAGAACCTTTATCATGATGTGCGGATATCCGGGGAGATCCTCCGGGTGAATATCCCGGAACTGGCGGCTCTGCTGCTGGTAAAGATGGGCATCGCCTCGTTAAAGAACATCTCTTTCACGATTGAAGTTGATGCAAACCTGAACATGCTCCGGGTTAAAGCCACCGATTTGAACACGGTAGTCGGAAATCTGGTGGATAATGCCTTCGAGGCCGTCGAGCCTTTAAGTATGGATAAAAGGACGGTTGCTCTGAGAATATTCGAGACCGGCAAATTTTTTGTCTTTCAGACCGCCAATCCGGGTTTTATTGAAAAGGAACTCAGGAGGAAAATATTCGAGCCGGGCTTTTCCACCAGGTCCGGCGATAGAGGATTCGGCCTTACTTCTGTCAGATCAGTGGTCGAGAAAAACAGAGGGAAAATCCTGGTGAGCAGCTTCAAGGACCGGGGGACGAAGTTCACAGTGCTCTTCCCTAAACAACAGAGGAGGTGATAGCATGCCGACCATCCACAGACTGGCGGAAAGGGCTGCAGGATACATCGCCCGCGAGTTGGGAATCGACAGGCAAGAGGAGGGCATGTTGACCTTCGGCCTGGAGCTGCTGCTGGGTTCGGCGCTGGAGTTTATCCTGATCATAGCGTTGGCCTCCCTCTTCGGGATATTCCGGGAGACCCTGATCCTGGTTTTAACCGCAGGGATCCTGCGCCTGGTATCCGGGGGTGAGCACTGCCAAGCCTATTACCGCTGCCTGATCGGAGGGACGGTCTTCTTTTTACTGATGGGCTGGCTGGTAAAATGGCTGAATTACGTTATCGCCTGGCGAGGGTTTATTTTATTAACGATAATTACTTTTATAGCGGTTCCCGGGGTCATCTGGAAGTACGCCCCCGGGGAAACGGAAAACAAGCCGCTGACAGAAAAGGAAAAAGTCAGAGGCAAGAAGCTGTCTTTCATGGTTACAGAGATTTTCGCGGGCGTGGTGATTCTGCTGGCAATTCTCAAAGACGAGCAGAAGTATGGGCTGCCGGTGCTTGCCGGTATGCTCTGTCAGGCCTTTACCCTCACCCCCTGGGGATACCGGTTCATCAGGTGGGTTGACGGCATGTTGAGTTTTAGGGATCAAGGTGGTGACAGTGGTGGGCTTGAAGGTCCTGATAGCCGATGACGACCCGGCAACCGCAGCGTACTTAAAGAAGGTCATCGAAGAGGTGCCCGGGGTCGAAGTGGTTTCCATCGCCGGGGACGGTAAGGAGACCATCAGGCAGGTGGAGATCTACCGGCCTGATGTGGTGTTTCTGGATATTGATATGCCGGGAATGAATGGAGTGGAAGCAGCTAGGGAGCTGGCGGAAATGCGGCCGGGGCTGTACTTTGTTTTCGCCACTGCCTATCCCGACTACACACTGGAGGCATTTGAACTCTATTCGTTTGATTACATATTAAAGCCCTTTGATGAAAAAAGGATCAGGAAGACGATCCGGCGCTTGAGAGATAAAGTTCGTAAAAACCAAACCCAGCATAAAGAAGTTATCTTAATCAAATCGGATAAGCACAAACTGGTGATTCACCCGGAAGAAATTCTTTTCATTGAAAGCCGCCGGCACAAAATTCTCATTAAAACAGAGAGAGGAGAACACCTTGTACCTGGCAGATTGGGCGAACTGGAACGGCAGCTCGATCCCCTGCTTTTCTTCCGGTGCCACAAGGGATATCTCGTTAATTTAGAAAAGATCAGGGAAATTATTCCTTCAGGTCAAACATATGTGATTATTCTGCACTCAGGTGACAGGGTTTTATTAAGCCGGGAGCGAGAGAAGGATTTGCTCAAGAGACTTGGAATGGAGTAGTGCCAGTACTAAAACAGAAAAACCCGCGACAAGTTATTTTGCAGATCATAACCATTAGTTCAACGGTTATTTTTGTTTAAAATCCGTTCATGCAACAAAATCATCCGGTTGTGTAGCGATATGCTCCGTTTGGGAAAACCAGGCAGGAAAACAGTTAGCAGAGTCTAAAGTGTTTTGCAATACCAATTTTCCGGGAGGTGAGAACATGTTCAAAACAGTTAAGACAAATCTCCTGCGGTTCGCATCAGCCTTGCTCCTGCTCGTAGCCGCTACGGGAGCAAGCACCGCTTGCTGGTTTCACTGGTATCAGCCGAAAGTGCCAGAAAAGAGATAACTGATATTTTTGTTGGGTCATTGAAGTGACAGCCCCCGGTGAACCGGCAGGCCGTCAACCAACTCTTCACCGTGGGCGAATACCCTTCCTTTGCAAGGCAAGGGTGCAGGTAGCTTTATTTTAGCCTAGCACTCGACTTTGTAAAGGAAGGCCACCTGGAGTTTTTGTCAGGAGGTGGTGGATAATAGAGTAAAGCCTTACGAAAAAGAGACCACAGCAAGAAGGTAGACTTGCATAAATTTTAGTGAGAAAAGCTAATTCGATGCATAAATCCTTTAGGTTGCCAAATCAAAAATATCCAAGGAGGAGAAATTGATGTTAGAAGATGCCCGCTTGGCAGAGAAACTTAGTGTCCGGTGGCGGGCGGTTCTGGTGGCGGTTCTGGCAGTAGCGCTGCTGGCCGTGCCGACTGCAGTGGGTTATGCAAATGTATCGCCGGCGCAAAAATCATTTTTCAAAACTCTCGTCCGAGTCCCTGTTTCCGAAGAAGGAATCGGTTACACAGATGCTCTGGGAAGAGGATATCCGGAAGGCCCCAACGCCTTTGAAGTGCAGGGAAGCAATATATATGTTCTCGACAACGCGCACCATCGGGTACTCAAATACAACAAAGATACTGGGCAGCTTGTGAAGAAAATATCTTTTCCCGAGGAGTTTTGGGCATATAGCCTCGCGGTCGATGCAGCTGGGAAAATATACTTATTGGATGTAGGTGCAGAAGCAGTAATTGTCCTGGTCGATGGAAAGGTCATCGTGAATCGATTGGGAAATGTTGAAATTGAGCCCGTGGCTGGTTTCGGGGTTACCGAGCAAGGAGAGGTATATGTGGTTCGTTCTGGACCGGACGCAATGGAGACGCTGGTGCTAAGGCCTGATCCTTCTGGTGACTTAACAGTCATTACCAGTAACAGAGGAACAATGGCACCAGATGGTACCCTGTGGCAAATCGAGCGTTTATGTGGGTCTGCAAGGGAAACTGGAGTTTCTGTTTCTATGCTCAACCTCAATAAAATGTTTAAGTTTCCCGACTGGGTCGCCGGCCCAATGAGCGCGTTTAATTGTTTAGGAAAAGCAGGAACCACGTGGTTTTTCAGAATTACGACGGACGAGACTGATCTTATCGTTGGGCTGAACGACCAAACGGGAAATGTAGAGCAACTTGTGACCTTTTCGCCAGGAAGATACGCCTATCCTAACAAAGATGTGACCATCGACGCAGACGGCAACGTCTATCTTTTGGATCCCTCTGCGGATGGGATTTCCGTGGTCATGGTTGCTTCTTGGCCTTCCCTGAAGGAACTTCCAATGCTGCTTCAAGAAAAGCAAGTAACTCCTGATATTCGAGAGGAAGAAACTAAAGGTATTACTCCGACGAGCATAAGCAGGTCCCAAATAATGTCGACGGCAAGTGCTTATCATGCTAAGCAGTGGTATTGCAATCAGTACAATTACCTAGGAACCTACGCGGAGAAACCTTGGCAAAGACCAAGATATATCAACCAGGGATATGACAGATACTACCAGTTTGTTCCCTACTGCTGGGGAGGGTTTAGCTCCTTAAGCGGCTTCGACAGTGAGCTCAGCAGTAACTGGGCAGCAGGGAATATCGATACAACGGGCAATTATAAGCAAAGGACGGCGGGAGTTGATTGCTCCGGATATGTGAGCAGGTGCTGGGGACTTTCTTCAAAACGGAACACTTACGGATTGATGAGTTCAGACATTTCCGTTCGGTTAAACAACTTTGCGGAACTCAAGCAGGGTGACATTCTTTGCAATGCGGATCATGTAATGATCTTCCATTACCGGGAT